>Ga0210385_10000116_pt1 | contig 87561 bp, 82 predicted proteins | sample IncBWH26OmetaG_FD_160107 | JGI IMG/M metagenome (GOLD analysis project Ga0210385, IMG submission 160107) | Forest soil microbial communities from Barre Woods Harvard Forest LTER site, Petersham, Massachusetts, United States - Inc-BW-H-26-O ... | reverse complement strand
AGGCTTTGGCGGCGGTTGCTTCTGAGGTCAATAAATTGGCGGAGCGCGTGCGGCAGCTCGAGGGCACAGGCGGGAGTGAGCCGGTTTCCGAATCGATGCAGCGGATTATTGAGGATATTGATTATCAGATTTAGGAGTATCAGATATGGGGTTATCAGATCTGGGTTATCAGATCTAGCGATGCGTTCTTCTGAACGGCGGTGTTTAACTGTTGCCATCGAAGCCGCAAGGCAGGCTCACCAACGTAACCTCTCTTACGCTTGCACCCAAGTATGATTGAAGTGGATTTTTGGGGTAGCGCCTTCAACCAATGAAATACGGTTTTGTTATCGATAACCGCAAGTGCATCGGATGCCACGCCTGCACGGTTGCGTGCAAGACCGAGAACGAGGTTCCGGTTGGCGTCAATCGGACGTGGGTGAAGTACGTCGAGAAGGGCATTTTCCCCAACACGCGCCGCGTATTTCAAGTGACACGCTGCAATCATTGCGAGAAACCACCTTGCGTCACGATTTGCCCGGTGACCGCGATGTATCAGCGCAAGGATGGGATTGTCGATTTCGATTCCGATCGCTGCATTGGCTGCAAGGCCTGCATGCAGGCGTGTCCGTACGATTCGATTTATATCGATCCGGATGATGGAACGGCGGCGAAATGCCATTTCTGCGCACATCGCACCGAAGTCGGATTGGAACCGGCGTGCGTGGTGGTGTGTCCGGAGCATGCGATTATTGCCGGAGATTTGAGCGATGCGTCGAGCGAAGCGGCGCAACTGGTGGCGCGGGAACCGGTACGCGTGCGCAAGCCCGAGCAGGGAACTCAGCCCAAACTCTACTACATTGATGGGGATGAAAGCGCGATCGTGCCGACGGCGGCGCGGCATGAATCGATCTATATGTGGTCGCAGCGTAATGCGGCGGTCTATGGCGGCGGCGCGATTTATCCCAAAGATAGTCCGTTGCTGCAAAAAAACGCGGTCGCGGCGTATGACGTTTCACATGCGCGTCCGTGGGGATGGCAAGTGCCGGCGTATTGCTGGACGAAGTCGATCGGCGCGGGTGCGCTGGCGGTTCCGGCGATTGCGATGGCATTCGGGAGATTGCCGGCGGACCGCATGCGCGATATTGCGCTGGCAACGGTCGCGCTCTTATTTACAGCGCTCACGACGGTGCTGCTGGTTTGGGACCTTGAGCACAAGGAACGATTTCTGCGGGTGGTGTTTACTCCGCAAAGCAAATCGTGGCTGGCGCGCGGCGCATTCATATTGATCACATACAGCACGTTGTGCGGAGTGTTCTGGCTGGCAGCAGTGGCGAAGTTTTCGTTTGTGACATCTTTCTTATTGTGGCCGACGGTACTGGTGGGATTTTGTGCAGCGGCTTATACGGCGTTTCTTTTCGGACAATGCGAAGGCCGCGATCTGTGGCAAACGCCGCTTCTGCCGGCGCATTTGGTCGTGCAGGCGTTCCTCTGCGGATCGGCGGTGCTGGCGCTGCTTCCCGACTCGATCGGCGGATCGGCACAGGTTTTGGCGGTTGCGGTCCCGGCGTTAGCGGTGAGCTTGATCGCACATTTGCTCATGGTGTTCGGCGAGTTCGCCATGGCGCACACTACCGACAACGCACGCTATGGAGCGCGGCTGATCACGCATGGTCCGTTCGCACGCGCGTTCTGGGGTGGGGCGGTGGTTCTGGGCGGAATTGTTCCGCTGCTGATTCTGCTGGCTGGGCCGGTTTTATTCGCAGCACCCAATCGCATTGCGGCGGGATTGGCCGGCGTGCTTGCTTTGGCTGGACTTCTGATTTTTGAGTGGTGCTTCGTGATGGCGGGGCAGAGCGTGCCGAACAGTTAGCCGTTCGGGCGTAAACGCGGGGCGCACTTTTGAGCTGAGACGAATGGCGAGAGATTTGGAGATTCAGCAATGACCGATTTCAAGCGCGAGGGCAGCCATCTCGCTTCGTTCCCGCCCGAGGAAAAGTGGGACGATTGGGAGGAGTACGATCCGGCAGCGTGGCCGCGCCGCGTCAAGAAGCGTTACAGCCTGGTTCCTACAATTTGTTTCAACTGCGAATCGGCATGCGGGCTGCTTGCTTACGTCGATAAAGAAACCGGACAGATAGAAAAGTTTGAAGGGAACCCGAAACATCCTGCCAGCCGGGGCCGGCTTTGCGCGAAAGGGCCGGCGACGATCACCCAGATCCACGATCCGGATCGCATCCTTTATCCGATGAAGCGGTCGGGGCCGCGCGGCGGCGGCCAGTGGACGCGGACTTCGTGGGATGAAGTGCTGGAGACTTTCGGCGCGCGCATCCGCAAAGCGTTTCAGGAAAATCGCGGCGAAGAAGTCATGTACCACGTGGGGCGGCCGGGGCATGACTTCATCATGGAGCGCACGTTGCAGGCGTGGGGCATCGACGGCCACAATTCGCACACGAATGTGTGTTCATCGTCGGCGCGCCTGGGATACATGCTTTGGCATTATGCGGATCGGCCATCGCCTGACCACGCGAACGCGCGTTTCATTTTGCTGCTGTCGGCGCATCTTGAGTCGGGGCATTATTTCAATCCGCATGCGCAGCGCATTATCGAAGGAAAAATGGCGGGAGCGAAACTTGCTGTGATGGATCCGCGGCTTTCAAATACGGCGAGCATGGCGGATTACTGGATGCCGAGTTATCCGGGCACAGAGGCGGCGGTGCTGTTGGCAATGGCGATGGTTATTCTCGGAGAGAATCGCTTCGATGCCGCTTTCGTGAAGAACTGGACCAACTGGGAAGAATTGGAGGTCGATGGATTTTCCTCCAAGGGCCAAAGTTTCGACGCGATGATCGCGGCGTTGAAGCGGCACTACGCTAAATACACTCCTGAGTTTGCGGAAAAAGAAAGCGGAGTGAAGGCGGAGGTGATCGTCAAAACGGCGCGTGAGATTGCGGAGGCTGGGAGCCGTTTTGCATCGCATCTTTGGCGCGGAAGTTCATCGGGCAATCTGGGCGGATGGCAAACGGCGCGGGCTTTGGTGCTGCTGCACGCGCTGACTGGGTCGGTGGGAACTCCGGGGGGACACAATCTTCATGCCTGGAACAAGTTTGTTCCGCGTCCGTATAAAAATCCGCCGCCGCAGAAACGCTGGAGCGAACTGCTCTATCCGCAGGAATGGCCGATGGCCATGCATGAGATGTCGCCGCTGCTGCCGCACTTTCTGAAAGAGGGACGTGGGCGCATCGAGGCATATTTCACGCGCGTGTTCAATCCAGTATGGACTTATCCCGACGGATTTTCGTGGATTGAGATGCTGCGGGACGAAGAAAAAGTTGGTCTTCATGCGGCGCTGACGCCGACGTGGAGCGAGACGGCGTGGTTCGCAGATTATGTTTTGCCGATGGGATTCAGTTCCGAACGTCACGATTTGATGAGCCAGGAATCCTACGCCGGAAAGTGGATCGGCTTTCGGCAGCCGGTGCTGCGCGTATTGCAGGAGCGCGAGGGAAAGAAATTCGATTATACGTACCAGGCAAATCCGGGAGAAGTCTGGGAGGAAGACGAATTCTGGATCAATCTTTCCTGGGCGATCGATCCCGACGGTTCGATGGGGATCCGGCAGTGGTTTGAGTCGCCGTATCGTGCGGGGCAGAAGTTGACAGTCGACGAATACTACGGATGGATGTTTGAAAATTCGGTTCCAGGATTGCCGGAGGCGGCGGCGAAAGAGGGATTGAAGCCGCTGGAATACATGCGCAAGTACGGCGCGTACGAAGTCACGAAAGACGTTTACCGGTTGAACGAAAAGCAAGTGGCTCCGGCCGATCTCGCGGGATCGAGTGTGGAAACGAATGGCGTGGTCACGAAGAACGGCAAAGCGGTAGGAGTGATGGTGGAAGGCGAAGCAGTGGTCGGCTATGGCACGCCTTCGCGAAAATTGGAGTTATTTTCTAAAACCATGGCCGACTGGAAGTGGCCGGAATTTGCGCTGCCGGAATATTACCGCAGCCACATTCATAAATCGGCGCAGGCGGCGTCGCTGAAAAAGACGGCGGAAAATTCTGGTTCGAGTAGCGAATCGGATTTCGATCCGGGATACGCGCCGCGGGTCGAGTGGCCGAAAGATGCGAAGGGCGAGGTATTCACGCTGCTGCCGATTTTTCGTTTGCCGCATTTGATTCATACGCGATCGGGGAACTCGAAATTTCTTTACGAGATTGCGCACAAGAATCCGCTGTGGGTGAATCCGACGGACGCGCAGAGACTGGGCGGCATTCGCACCGGTGACTTGATTAAAGTGCATACCGAAATAGGATTCTTCGTGCTACACGCCTGGGTCACGGAGGGATTGGCGCCGGGTGTGGTCGCCTGCTCGCACCATATGGGACGCTGGCGCCTTAATAAAGAGGATCATGTGGAACGCATGTCGAGTGCGTGGGTCGATCTGAAAGAAGTCGGCAAAGGGCAATGGAAGATGCGCCAGACTTCGGGAGTGCAGCCCTACGAAACATCCGATCCTGATACGAAACGCGTGTGGTGGAGCGATGCCGGCGTGCATCAGAACCTTACATTTCCGGTGCATCCCGACCCTGTAACCGGAATGCACTGCTGGCACCAGATGGTGCGCGTGGAGCGAGCTTCAGCGGACGATCGCTATGGCGACATTTTTGTCGATACCAATCTTTCGTTTGCGGTGTATCAGCGTTGGAAGGCGCTGACGCGTCCAGCGCCGGGGCCGGGAGGGTTGAGGCGGCCGCTGTGGATTCCGCGGGTGCATCGGCCGGAGGAAGCGGCGTTCTACATGCCAGCTGAGATGCCCTCCGAGAAAGAGTGAGCCGTCGTTCGACCTTGGAAAATCTCGCCGATGTAAAATAGCGACATGCCGTCACAGCCAGGAAATCCAGCGTCGAATAAGAAGCGCACACCGCCTCCGGACGAAACGTTTGAAGAGGCCGCGTATCTCAAGGCGCTCGGAGAAAAGCAGAAGGTCGTGAGTTTGAAGCTGGCTGATGGAGAGGTGGTCCGCGGCTGGATTGAGTATTACGACAAGAACATGGTGCGGGTAACGCGTGAAGACGGGCCGAATCTTTTCATTTTCAAGCACGAGATTGTTTACATTGCGGAAGATGGCAAGAAGAAGTAGCTCGAGATCAGGTCTCAGTTCCCGGTTCTCAGTTCTCAGTACCCCCAAGTCAGAACGCGAAAGTTCTGGAATCACATGACGTCTCAATCCCACTCATCTCTTGACCTGATTTCTCCGATGGAGGCGATGGCTCGGGAAGCGGGCGCGTTGCTGATGGAGTATTTTCGGCAGCATGTCAAGATTGAATACAAGGGCGACGTGGATTTAGTCACGGTGGCAGATCGAAAGTCGGAGGCGCTGATCCTGGAACGGATTCGCAAGCAGTTTCCGACGCATGACGTGATGGGCGAAGAGGGGACTCGCATCGAAACCGGCAGCGACTATAAGTGGTATGTCGATCCGCTGGATGGGACGACGAACTTTGCGCACGGCTATCCGGTATTTTGTGTATCGCTGGCGGTTGAACGCCTGGGGCAGCGGGTCGCAGGGGTGATTTATGATCCGACGCGCGACGAGATGTTCTCCGCCGAACTGGGTGGAGGCGCGCGGCTGAATGACGCGGAGATGCACGTTTCTGCTATTTCGAATCTGGCTGAATGCCTGGTGGGTACGGGCTTTCCCAGCCACAAGCGGCATAAGAACCCGAACATTTATTTTTATCACCAGCTCACGTTGCGCACCCACGGAGTGAGACGGGCGGGATCGGCGGCGCTTGATTTGTGCAATGTGGCTTCGGGCCGGTATGAAGGTTTTTGGGAATTTAATCTCAACCCGTGGGACACGGCGGCGGGCGTGCTGCTGGTCGAGGAAGCGGGCGGGAAGGTCACGGATTTTTCGGGCGGAGAATTCCAGATCGCCAGCCGCGAGACTTTGGCATCCAATAGTCTGGTGCATGACGCGCTGCTGCACGAGTTTCAGGAGATCTTCGCAGGACGCGGACTCGAGGAGTTGCCCAGTCCGGTCGGGTACGCGAAGGATCGAAGATCTTAGGCCTCAAAAATCCCAACCATCAAAATTTCTCACCATCTGCTGGGGCTCCTAATCTACTGCGGCTCCTAACATCTGCTGTTAACCGTCAGCGACTCCAGGCGTTACAATTATTGTCGTGACTTCTTCTCTGCTGGAACGCAAGATCGAAAAGCGTCCTGACAAGGTGCGGTTGCAGGGGCGCATCCTTTTTCTTACCGAAGATCCCGAACTGATCAAGAAGCAGTTAGCGGGATGGGATCTGCCGTGGGACACGAAAAACCCCGCCAACAATCCCAAATTGCGCGACGACATTTCTACCGACGAGATCACTCCCGCGCATTATTGTTTCTATTTTGACCGCACGCTGGGCGAGATTCCGTATGCGGGTTTGCGCTGCGGCGGCAGTTTTCCGATTGGGCGCGGCGACGTTAAGAATGGCGGGTTCGTTTGTTCGGTCAGCGGCAAGCGGCGCGGCAAGGGATCGAGCCGTGAGCAGTCTCCTTATGCGGAGATGTGCGCGGGGATTCAGGTCGCGATTGCCGAAAATATTGAGCGGATCTACAAGCAGAACTGCCAGAACCTCGGCTTGCTGACTTCAACGAACTTCTCGTTGATTGACCGGATTCGCGCGGGAGAAGAAATCGCGTTGAGCGAATTTACCGCCGGCGAAGATGAGATTACGCGGCAGGTGATCGAGTATGGCGGGCTGTTTCCGTTTAATGTGGCGCGGATGCAGGGGAAAGTTTTTCTGCCGCAGATCGCGAATGCCAGCGCCACGCGGGCAATGACTCTGGCGGAGAAGATTTTTGCTCGGCATGTGGTTGCTCCGGACGGCAAGGTGGGAGTTTCTGCGGTTCGAGCGGGCGATACGGGATTCACGCGGGTCGATCTGCGGTTCAGCCACGAGTACGTCACGCCGATGGCGGCGATTTTTTACGAGCAGTATGTCGGCAAAGATGTTCCGGTGAATGACGCTTCGACGATCCGTTTTTTTCGCGACCACCTGACTTTTCTCGATGAGGTGATTTCCGAAGACAAGAAGAAGATGGGACTGCTCGATCTGGCAACACAGCTCAAGCTGAAGCAGGAAGATTTTGCCAAGCAGCAGGGAATCAAGCTGCACGGCGAACTCTCCGACCGCAAAGGTTCGGAGGGCATTTGCCACTCGGTGATGCTGGAAACCTACGCGCTGCCGGGGCAGGTGAATGTTGGGTCCGATTCGCATACACCTCATGTGGGCGCGATCGGATGCATTGCATTTGGCATTGGAACGACTGATGTATTCAATTCGTGGATTACGAAAGACGTTCGAGTGAAGGTGCCGGAGTCGGTGAAGATTGTGATTCGCGGCGAACGTCATGCGAATGTTACGGCGAAAGATTTCATCCTGAAGATTCTGTCGCTTGACTATGTGCGCAGCGGCAAGGCGCTGGCGAAAGTGATGGAATATGCGGGCGAAGCGGTCGAAGCGCTCTCGGTGGACGAGCGCGCCACCATGACGAACATGGCGGCTGAAATCGGAGGGTTTACTGGAATCGTGGCTCCGGATGAAAAAGTGGTTGAGTTTCTGATGGAGCGGCGGGGCATGAAGCGAGTCGAGATCGAAAAGATGATCGAAGGCCTGCGGAGCGATGCGAACGCGGAATACGCAGAAGTGATCGAGCTCGACGCTGGCGAAATTACGCCGATGGTCGCCACGCCGGGCGATCCGGGTAACGGCAAATATATTCGCGAACTGGGCGCGCAGGTTCCGATTGAAATCGCCTACGGTGGGACGTGCACGGCGGGCAAGAATGAAGATATGGATATGTATGCGGCAGTTCTTGGCGATGCTCTGAAACAGGGAAAACGAATTTCGAAAAGTGTTAACTTTTGGATCCAGTTCGGCTCGCAGGAGACACGTGAGTATTCGAAGCGCCGCGGCTACATCGAGATTTTCGAGAAAGCCGGCGCGCATTTGATTGAACCGAGTTGCGGGGCGTGCATCAATGCGGGGCCGGGAGTATCGACGCGTGCGGATCAAGTTGTAATCAGCGCGCAGAATAGAAATTTCCCTGGACGGAGCGGGCCGGGGCAGATGTATCTGGCGTCTCCGCTGACGGTGGCGGCGAGCGCGGTGGCGGGATACATTGTCGAGTATGAGCCCAGCCGCGAGCGGGAGCTTACGACCGCCTGAGCGGCAGGTGAACGGGATGCTGGTTGCTATTGATCTCCAGCCTCGCTTTGGCGTCGGGTCTATGGCATGATGACTCTGTGGGGCGGAGGTCGCGTATATGAATGAGAAGTTTTTAAGGGCGAGGATGATCGCATATGCGTGCGGCATCGCGGTTTTTGCCGCAGTGGTGGCGTGGAGATTTCTGGTTCGCTAATGCACGCCTGCTGAGCGGGAATCGCTGGTGGTCGCAGCGCGCCGTACATCCAGTAGGTACCTCGGCGCGACAGTCCCTGTACCGATAGCGGCGTTCTTGTTAAAATCAAGGGTTCATTACACTCCCTGCGCCTGAGGAACATGAGATTTTATGGCCTACGTAATTGCCGAACCTTGCATTGGAACCAAAGACACTGCCTGCGTTGATTCGTGTCCGGTCGATTGTATTCACCCCAAGAAAGACTCCGATAAATTCGGGACCGAGGAGATGTTGTATATCGACCCGGTCGAGTGCATCGACTGTGGCGCCTGCGTCCCGGTGTGCCCGGTCTCAGCGATTTTCGCGCTCGACGATCTACCGGAAAAGTGGAAAGAATACGCTGCGCGGAATGCGAAGTACTTCGGGAGATAGACGGTCATCAGTTCTCAGTTTTCAGTCGTTAGTTAAGCCGGTTCGCGTCCGAAGCACGGTGATGCCAGCGAGAACTGACGACTGACGACTCCTTCCATTACAATTAATGATTAACTTGTAGACCTTCCATGGCGCTGAAGGAGTCGGAAGCGATCGTTCTGCGCACGTATCCGCTGCGTGAGTCGGACCTGTTGGTCACGCTCTTTACCCGTCTGGAGGGCAAGGTGAAAGGCGTGGCGCGCGCGGCGATGAAGTCCAGACGCCGCTTTGGAGGTGCGCTTGAGCCGCTCACTTATGTGCGGGCGTTTTATGACGACCGCGAGCGGCAGGAGCTGGCGCGGCTTGATTCCTGCGAAGTGATCGAGTCGCCGATGGCGAGCGAGGTCAGTTATCGACGGGCGGCGGCATTGGCGCACGTGGCCGAGTTGCTCGACGAGTTGATGCCTGACCGTGAGGCGAGCGACGCGGTTTTTCGGTTGAGCCTGGCGGTGTTGCAGGAATTGCGCGGCGACAAGTTGTGGATGCCGGTCACTTACTTTGAGCTGTGGATGACGCGGCTCATGGGTTTTCTGCCGGAGTTTGCGGAGTGCGCGGTTTGTGAGCGTCCGCTTGAAGGCAGCCGGGCGTTCTATCATGCGCTGGCCGATGGTTTGGTCTGCATTGACGATAAGCGCGTGGCGTCGTCGGAATTGTCGCGAGAGTCGAGAAAGATTGCGGCGCAGATGCTGAGGTCGCGGGTGTCAGAGTTTGCGGCGATTGATTGGCCGAAAGCGGTGTGCGCGGATTTGCGAAAGTTTCTTCTCCAGATTCTGGAGCGGCACATTGAGAAGAAGCTGGTGACGGCGGGAATGCTGGAGAAGATTTAAGCTGCGAGTGGTTTGCGTGATGCTAGTGACGACCACCAATATCAAGCATGTCATCCTCGCGGAGATCCCCGAGTGTGATGCTGATTTTGAGGCAGACGAACTTCCGCATTTAATGCTTTCGGAGCTGTTCCGCTGGACCGAGTCCGCTACACGGGACGGCCGCAACGATGATATGACGAGAGCGCTCCGATTAGTTGACGATATATTCCGCGCTTGTGACGACACCGTGAAAAACGGAGTGACCGTATCGTTCTTGGAGTGCGTTGATCCTGAAGATGAGGCAGGGCGGAAGATTTTTGATGCGCTCACACCCGAATTGCGGCAGCAGTGGCATGCGCTGGACGAATACATGAAGGAACTGATCGGGAAATCGTTGCGCGGCAGCGTCGCTAGAAATGCCGAATTGAGAAGATCTGAATGACGAGACCCGCCCAACAGCTGACGTTCCAGGAGCTCATCCTAAGGCTGCAGGCTTTCTACGCTGAACGCGGAGCCGTCATCCAGCAGCCCTACGACGTCGAGGTGGGCGCCGGAACCATGGCGCCAGAGACGTTTCTGCGCGTGCTCGGCCCGAATCCTTACAAGGTGGCTTATGTGCAGCCGTCGCGGCGTCCGGCCGATGGCCGCTACGGGGAGAATCCCAACCGGCTGTTCAAGCATTTGCAGTTGCAGGTGATTCTGAAGCCGCCGCCGGAGAATGTGCAGGAACTTTATCTTGAATCGCTGGGCGCGATCGGCATTGATTTGCGCCAGCATGACATCAAGTTTGAAGAAGATAACTGGGAATCTCCGACGCTGGGCGCTTGGGGCATCGGGTGGCAGGTGATGCTCGACGGTCTTGAGGTCACGCAGTTCACTTATTTCCAGCAGTGCGGGGGCGTGGACCTTGATCCGATTTCTGCTGAACTTACCTACGGGCTGGAGCGGCTGTGCGCGTTTCTGCAGGATGTGGATTCGATCTACGACATTGTGTGGGCGCGTGATCCCGACACGGGCAGGGAAGTGAAATACGGAGATGTGCGTTTAACGGATGAGCAGCAGTTCTCCGTTTATAACTTCGAAGCGGCCGACGTGCAGAGTGCGTGGAAGCATTTTGAGCTCTGCGAGGCCGAGTGCAAGGCGCTGCTCGATCGCTATGCGGTTCTCAGTAAGGACAAGAGCGAAGGCGACGGGATGGCGCGAGAGAAGGCTCGCTTTCCCCTGCTCGGCGCTTACGACCTCTGCCTGAAATGCTCGCACTACTTCAATATTCTCGATGCTCGCGGCGCGATTTCCGTGACGGAGCGCGTTGGGGTGATTGCCCGGGTGCGGGCGCTGGCTGTGGGCATTGCCAGGGCGTGGATGGACCAGCAGTATCCGAGTGAAAAAAAAAGTGAGAAGAGCGGTGAGACTTCTAAGCCGGCGACGAAAGAAAAGAAAGGCCGGCCGGCTCCTGTTCTTACGTAGAAAATGTTTAGCTAGATGTGTGTAGATACCGAAGAAAAGTATGGCTGACTTTTTGCTCGAAATCGGATGCGAAGAAATTCCGGCGCGGATGATTGTTGACGCCGAGCAAGAACTCGTGTTGCGTATCACTCGGCTGCTCGGCAATGAACGATTGACCTACGGGAGCGTTAGCCCATTCTCGACGCCACGGCGTCTGGCTGTGCAGATATCGGGAGTCCTCGCTTCGCAGCCTGATCTGACGGAGCAAGTCACGGGGCCTTCTGCTCAAGTCGCCTATAAGGATGGGCAGCCGACTCCTGCCGCGGACGCGTTTGCGAAAAAAGTTGGCGTGGAGGTCGGCAAGCTCGAAAAAGTGAGCACGGCCAAGGGCGAATATTTGTCGGCGACCGTCACGCGAAAAGGACGGGCGGCATCGGAGATTCTCGGCGAGCATCTTCCCAAGGAAATTTCGACACTCTACTGGCCCAAGAATATGTATTGGCGCAAGCCGGGAGAAGTCTTTGTCCGCCCGGTGCGCTGGCTAGTGGCTATGCTCGATGAGCAGATCGTCCCCTTGGAACTGTTCGGTGTCGCTGCCGGGAAAACTTCTTGGGGGCACCGCATTATCGGCAGCAAGGTCGCTATTTCAAAACCGAGCGCCTATGTCGAAGCCCTGCGCGGGGGCAAGGTTCTGGGCGCCACCGAACGCGAGCATGTGATCCGCAAAGCGCTCGATGCTGCCACTCGCACGATCCCCGGAGCGCGCTGGCGTGCAGACGAGCCGCTGCTTGCGACTGTAGTCAATCTCACGGAATTTCCCTCCGTCATTCTCGGCAGCTTCGATCCCGAGTTTCTCGATCTTCCGGAAGAAGTGCTGGTCACGGTGATGCGCGATCACCAGAAATATTTTGCCATTGAAGATGCGAAGGGAAAACTACTGCCGCATTTTCTCGCCGTGCTCAACACGGACGCCGATTCGGATGGCCTGATTCGGCACGGCAATGAGCGCGTGTTGCGTGCCCGCTTCAACGACGCCCGATTTTTCTGGCAGACCGACCAGAAGCAGACCCTTCGCCAACGAGTCGACTGGCTGCGCAATGTTACGTTTCAGAAAGACCTTGGCAGTTATTACGACAAGACGATGCGCGTGCAGCGCATGGCGAGCTGGCTGGCGGAGACCGTCAAACAAAGCGGCATTGCGGTTCGGCCCGGCGTCGTCCACAAAGCCGCGCTGCTGGCCAAAACCGATCTGACCACAGAACTGGTTAAGGAGTTCACCGAATTGCAGGGAATTGTCGGCGGTCTGTATGCGCGTGTGCAGGACCTCGACGACGAAATGAAGCCGGACGTGCAACTGGCCGTCTCTCGCGCCATCTACGATCATTACAAACCTGAATCGATGGAGGATGCTGCCCCCGCGACGGTCGAAGGAGCGGTTCTTTCGATTGCCGATAAGGCTGACTCGATCGCGGGAATGTTTGCGCTGGGCCTTATTCCCAGCGGATCGAAAGATCCGTTCGCGCTGCGCCGCCAGGCAAACGGAATCGTGAAAACGATCGCCGAACATAAATTGCCGTTGCGTCTTTCCGAGATCATGGCGGATGCGCGTGTTCGGTATAGAGGATCGGAGGCGGAGAAGAAATTTTCGAACGCTACCTACTCTGAGTCGGTGCGCAGTTTTTTCCGCGAGCGCCTCGAGTTTTACTTGAAGGATGTGCATGAGCCACGTTATGCGTATGACGTGGTCAATGCCGTGCTGGCTGTGGATTCGGATGATGTGGTCGACGCCGTCGCCCGCGCCGAAGCCGTCAGCAAAGTTCGCGGCTCGACCGATTTTGAATCGATCTCTATTGCCTTCAAGCGCATGAAGAATATTTTGCGCCAGGCAATTGAAAAGACGAATGTTATTGCGATCCGCGTCGATCCGGCAGGCCTGAGGGAAGAGTCTGAAAAGGAACTGGCCGCGCTGATTCCGCAGACGGTGGCGACGGTCGAAAAGCTGCGCCTGACGCGCGACTATGAAGGAGCACTGCTCGCGATCGCGAAGTTGCGCCCGGCCATCGACAAGTTTTTCGACAACGTTATGGTGATGGTCGATGACGATAATCTGCGCGCCAATCGCCTGACACTATTGCAGACTGTGGTTAAAGAATTTTCCACGATTGCCGATTTCTCCGAGATCGTGACCGAAGGCAAGGATCCGCGAAACGATAGATCAGCGAAATAATCGATCAGCGAAATAATAGATAAAGAGGACCCATCGTATGGCAACGACAACTCTCCCCGAGACCGGAATCATCGAAGAAAAAAACAACGGAACGAAATCCGCGACGACGAAGTACGTGTACTCGTTTGGCGGCGGAAAGGCCGACGGCAATGGCAAGATGAAAGAAGTGCTCGGCGGCAAGGGCGCGGGGCTGGCCGAAATGACCAACGCCGGCTTGCCTGTGCCTCCCGGCTTTACGATTCAGACCGAAGCCTGCCGCGAATACATGCGCATGGGCGCGGTATCGAAAGCCGTCGATCAGCAGATGCAGGAGGCGCTGACGAAGCTCGAGACCCTGCAAGGGCAAAAACTTGGCAAGGGTGACAATCCGCTGCTGGTGAGCGTGCGTTCGGGCGCAAAGTTCTCGATGCCAGGCATGATGGATACGATCCTCAACCTTGGCTTGAACGATCAGAGCGTGGAAGCGTTGGCGAAGCGCAGTAACAATCCGCGATTTGCGTATGATTCTTATCGCCGTCTGATTCAGATGTTTGGCAATGTGGTGCTCGACATCGAGAAACATGTGTTCGACGAAATTTTCGATGGCAAGAAGAAGCAGAACAAAGCCAAGCTCGACACCGACCTCGACGCCAAGGCGTTGCAAGAGGTGATTGCGGAATACAAGAAGGCCGTCAAAAAGCACGCCAAGCGCGACTTTCCGCAGGATCCGCACGAACAGCTGGTGATGGCACGCGATGCCGTGTTTCGCTCATGGCAGAACGATCGCGCCAAGCATTATCGCCGCATCAACAACATCGATGACATGCTGGGTACCGCGGTCAACGTGCAGGCGATGGTCTTCGGCAACCTCGGAGAAACCAGCGGCACTGGCGTCGGCTTCACGCGTAATCCGGCCAACGGGACAAAAGAATTCTATGGAGAATTCCTGCTCAACGCGCAGGGCGAAGATGTGGTGTCGGGCGTGCGCACTCCAGTGCCGATTCTTGAACTGGAAAAGATCATGCCCGACGTTTACAACCAGTTGCGCGAGATCACCACTCGCCTGGAAAAACACTACAAAGATATGCAGGATTTCGAGTTCACTATTCAGGACCGCAAGCTCTACATGCTGCAAACCCGAAACGGCAAACGCACAGGACTGGCCGCGGTTCGCGTGGCATTGCAGATGGTGGACGAAGGGCTGATCAAGAAAGAAGAAGCCATTTTTCGCGTCGATCCGAATCAGTTGTATGACTTTCTGGTTCCGCGGCTCGATGAAAAGAGAAGCAAGGTCGAAGTGCTGGCAAAGGGTCTGCCTGCTTCTCCGGGAGCGGCCGTGGGGCAGATCGTTTTCTCCGCTGACGAAGCGGTCAAGAAAGCAGGACCGGAGAGAAATGTTCCCGTGATCCTCGTGCGAGCCGAGACCACGCCCGAAGATATTCACGGCATGGAAGTGGCGAAAGGAATTTTGACTTCGCGGGGCGGAATGACCAGTCATGCCGCCGTTGTGACGCGCGGCATGGGCAAATGCTGCGTCGCGGGAGCTGGCGACATTGAAGTCAACGAAAAAGCCGGCGAGATGCGCGTCAAAGGCCAGACCTTCAAAGCCGGCGACTGGATTTCGCTCGATGGCACCACCGGACGTGTGATCAAGGGGAAGCTGGAAACGCTCGATCCGTCGCCTGACGATCCGGAGTTGCAGAAATTCATGGACTGGGCTGACCCGTTTCGCACGATGAAAGTCCGGGCCAACGCCGACATCCCGCGTGATGCCGTGCAGGCGCGCGCTTTTGGTGCCGAAGGAATTGGCCTTTGCCGCACCGAGCACATGTTTTTCGGCGCAGAGAAGATTCCGCACATGCGGGCCATGATTCTCGCCGATAACGAAAAAGATCGACGCATCGCGCTCAAGAAACTTCTGCCCATGCAGCGCAAGGATTTTGACGGTGTTTTCCGAGCGATGGATGGATTTCCGGTGACCATCCGCACGCTCGATCCGCCGCTGCACGAATTTCTGCCGCGCCGCGAAGAACTGATGGTCGATATCGCGACCTTTCAGTATGCGGATGCGAAGCAGAAAAAATCACTCGTCTCCAAGTACCGCGACTACGGGGCCAAGGCGGTCGGGGATTTGAAAACGCTTTTGCCGACTTTGCTGAAACGAGTAGAGGAGTTGCACGAGTTCAATCCTATGCTGGGGCATCGCGGCTGCCGGCTCGGAATTACCTATCCCGAGATAACCGAAATGCAGGCGCGCGCTATTTTCGAAGCCGCGGTCGCTGTGGCGAAAGACGGCATCAAGGTTTATCCCGAAGTGATGATTCCCCTGATTGCCACGGTGAATGAAATGGCAAATCAGGCGGCGATCGTGAACCGCGTGGCAAAAGAAGTGTTTGCAGAAAAAGGACGCAAGATCGAATACATGGTTGGGGTGATGATCGAGTTGCCGCGCGCTGCGCTGATTGCCGACGAAATCGCCAAGGAAGCAGAGTTCTTTTCCTTCGGCACCAACGATCTTACGCAGACCACGTGGGGCTTTTCGCGCGATGACGTTAACAAGATTTTGCCTACGTACCTCGCGGATGGAATCATCAAGCAGGATCCGTTTGCCGTTCTCGATCGTGAAGGCGTCGGTCAGTTGGTCAAGATGGCGACCGAGCGGGGACGCAAATCGCGTCCGAACTTGAAGGTTGGAATCTGCGGCGAGCACGGCGGCGAGCCTTCATCGGTCGAGTTCTGCTACCAGACGGGCTTGAACTATGTCTCGTGTTCGCCGTTCCGTGTGCTGACGGCGCGCTTGGCAGCGGCCCAGGCAGCAGCCAGTGAAAAGCTGCAGATTGATGCGGGACGGACGAAATAGAAATAGAGAAAGTGTGGCGGCCGGGCGAACCCGTCGCCACCACTTCACTGAACTCGCTGTAACCGGTTGATCAGTTTTTGCGCCAGGTTTTCTTCCGATTCCGACCACAGCAGCCGTCCAGTCGCGCCCGCATTTTTTTCGACGTTGGCGGTGAACTCCACCAGTTTCTGAACGTTGCTGCGAATATTGCGCTCGGCCGCGCCCGTCAACTCGACTTCTTCGTGAAGAAACCACGTGTCTAACCCGAAATCGATCTGGATGTGCCCGATCTGTTCTGCCGCGCCCTCTTCAAATTCAGCGCCATGCGCTGTCAGTCGCACCAGCGCCGGTTCGAGCACCCAGTTCTCGGTGTTATCCGGAGGAGTCCACAAATCCCAATAGGCTTCAAAAACGTACGCGTAGTCGTCATGCAGAAACTCCGCGACTCCGGCTACGGCTATTTCGGGGGAAACGCCGGGACGAAAGCGTTGTTCGAAAATGGTCGGCTCGGTCCACGACACCGGTTGAATGGCGACGTAATTCACTCCGTCCCGCGCCGCGGAAAACGGAAGCTGGCGCAATACGCTCACCGTTCGCGTCAAAATCTCCGGCCCATCGAAACTGGGAAACCACAGACTCAAATAAAGCGAATCGGCCATGCCGGTATTCTAAATCGCCCGCAGTTCGGTTGGATGACGATTTCGCGGCGAGGCCGGACGGGCGACTTGATCGGGCGAATTTGAACGCACGAATTGCGCACGCCAGTTTTGACGGGGCAAAAGTGCCCTGTTACTATTAGGAGTTCCGTCGCCGGCAATCATCTCACCGAAAACGTCCCCGTCGTCTAGCCTGGCCTAGGACATCGCCCTTTCACGGCGGTAACACGGGTTCAAATCCCGTCGGGGACGCCAACAAAATAAAAGGCTTCCGCAATACCACCGCTTTTCTTCATGATTCAATTTGATCCACTTAAGCGGGCTTGATCTCCAAAGCCGCGCCCTTCCGCACCAGTTTGACCAAATTGCTCTGTGCCTCGCGTTTCTGTGGACCGACGGCCTGCATCACCACAACCAGGACCACCAGCAGATCTTTCCTTCGTCTGAACATCAGTAGCCATCCAGACGGTAGCAGCCACAAGCAGACACAGCCAAGTCTTTTGCATTCTATTTTCTCCATCTGTTGGATCGCGACTGAAAGTTCGACACCGAGAACATCTTGCTTGGACGAGGCAATCCAGCAAAGGGTAGATGCAGACAGTTGACCGCGGTTTGAGCACCTCGACGCGAGGATTAGCGGTATCATCGCGGATTGTTGATTAGGGTTGCCGTTCAAACACTCGGATGTTCGGCTCACTTTCTCCCTCGATGAGCCGGGTCACGGTCAAAGTCTTGAGGTCGGAAGAAAGGTCCATCTGCTGCGTATAGAGGACCTTACCATTGATTTTGTAGGTCATCTCCAGAGCATGCTCATTTACCCGTCGTATCGAGGACGTAGAGCCTGGGGTCGCGTTCGCACCAAGGTTAGGATAATCTTTGCCGTCGAATTTTACATTTCTCGTCACGTCGACTGAGGGATCGATGAAGGAAAGACCGTCCCCCTCATAGGACCGGACCTGAAGCATAACGACCGAATTCACCGTCTCGCTCGTACTTACCCATTCGCCTGCGAAACCTGATCCCGCCGCCTTTCGTTTGTAAACGTAGTCCAGTCTGTAGGTCGACCCGTTGGGATTGAACCCTGTGAAATGATCCGTGAGCGTACTGCCGTCTTCGGAAAGGGTCCAGGTCGCTGAGATTTGCAGGCGGCCGCCGCTTTTGCGAATGACCTTCCAGGTGTTGCCCTCGATGGCGACCGACAGGGTGGTCCCATAATGCCCGGGCTGATCCGTCCCGTCGAGCACGATGGTCTCGGGGCCAGCGCCAAAGTTAAACGTGTACTTGCTGGCGCCGAGGCTCTCCACTTTCATCACGTCGGTGAGTTTGCTTCGGGACGGGTTGAGCTTCCAATCTCCGACGAAGAGGTCGTCAGCCGCCCATAATGCGCCCGTCACTAGGGAGGAAATCAGGAAGAATTGAAAAGCACGCTTGAACATTGCCGCTCCCTTCTTACTTCTGACACCGAGTGATATGACGAATAGACGATACTCTCTGGGTTTGGGAAGCAGCCTGGTTTTCACAAACAAGCCGCCACCTCAGAGACTCAGAAGGTCTTTCAGACTTCTGGATTGTCGGCGCGAAATCTCAATCTTCTTGCCGTTTCGCAGCTTGACACTCAACCGGCCATCGATATCGTTTTCGGCGGCTTCAATCCAGCTGAGGTTGACGACCTGGGAACGGTTCGCCCGAAAAAATGTAGTGCGGCTAAGTCGTTGCTCAATAGCTGTTAGCGAGCGAAAGATGAGTGGGGCATTGCTGCCAAAATGGAGGCGAGTGTAATTGCCCTCGGATTCTAACAAAGAAATATCATTAAGGCGCACGATCCAGCAGCGATCGCCGTCGCGCACGAAGATCTGATGAACATTGGAACCGCCCTCGACGTTGGAACGCTCTCTAGGAATCGCCGCCAAGGCCCGTTGTGCGCGCCCTAGGGCCGCCGTCAGACGCTCTGCGGTGATCGGCTTCACCAAATAATCGAGGGCGCTGACCTCAAAGGCTCGCACCGCATATTCATCGTAGGCAGTGGTGAAGATTACGGCCGGCACATCCTCCAGTTTCTCTAGCAGATCAAACCCGCTGCCACCCGGCATTTCAACATCAAGGAAGAGGAGGTCGGGCAACTCCTTTTGGATGGCACGATTCGCTTCGTCGGGATTTGCCGCCTCGCCGACGACTTTGACTTCGGGGTGCTCTTTCAGCAACCTGCGCAATCCACTCCTTGCCAACCTTTCGTCGTCAATGATCAGTGCTCTCATGATGGCAAACTGCTTGAACTAAGAGGAATCACAAGCTCCGCGCGAACACTGTACCCATCGACATCAGCTAGTTTCAGTGACGCACTTCCCCCATACATTAGGCGCAGCCGCTCGCGAGCATTGTCAAGGCCGACAGCGGACGAGCTTTCGTTTGCGGCTGACAACGTGCCCGTGTTTGTGACCTCGACGCGTAGCTTTCCCTCAAGCACCTCGGCCACGACGGCAAGGTCGCCGCCCGCTCGCAAGCGTGCGATTCCGTGCTTCACGCCATTTTCAACGAGTGTCTGCAAGAGCATGGGAGGGAGTCTGGCACCAAGGCTCTGCGGCGTGATATCGAAGCGCGTGCGCAGCCGCTCCTCAAAGCGAACCTTCTCGATCGCGAGATAATCCTCGACCGCTTCGAGTTCGTCTTTCAGAGAAACCGTTTCCACGCGGTCGGCACGCAGCGTATATCGCAACAGGGCTGACAGGAGGTCGATAACCTGTTTTGCGCGATTGCGATCTTCGTCGATGAGTTCGCGCAAGCTGTTGAGGCAATTAAAAAGAAAATGCGGATTGAGTTGCGAGCGCAAGGCGTGGAATTGCGAGGTTTGCGCAATCAGCGCCAATCTCAATGCTTCCGTTTCCGCCGCCCGGCGGTGATTCACTTCGTTAGCGGTGAGAACCACGGCGAACCAAACCGAAACGACAAGGACGCCTTGCACGTAGTGCGCCAAGACCACCCAGCCGTGTGCCGGTCGAAACGGCTCCTGGAACCAAAGAGTGCCCACGGTGGCACGGGCTGTATTCATCGCTGCCGATAAGACCAGCGTTCCCACCGCAAACAGGGCGACCAACTGTGAAATAGATTGCCAGCCGCGGCGATCCGCGTACCATGCCAGAAGGTGAGCTCCTAGAAACGCTGTGCCGCACCAGGCAACCGCGCCCATGGCGACGGGAAGGCCGCGTGGCTCCGGGGGTAACGCATACTGCAATAGTCCATATAGTCCCCACGCAGCTAAGTTGCTCAGGTAATAGGCACGGCCGCCAACCAACTGGTGGGTGGCTCTCAGAACCTTCGCCATGCCTGCATTTTGCGAACTCATCTTGACAATTGCAGTATCCCACCCGACCTTCTGGCGGGCAAACTCGCGGCCACGCTATGCGACCGTTGGCCACTCGATTTTGACCGCTCATCCAAATCCTGGCGGATAATATTCGATTTTCAACAACAATCTCAGTGTGAGCCAAGATACCCAGGCAGCGAACCACTTGACGTCGGAGCTGTCTGCATTGCGAATTGATCGCGGAGCCGCCGGCTCGAACCGATCATGGCTGCGCCTGCTTGGCGCCGTCTTGCTTTTCGGAGTTGCTTCCGCGGCCGTCTATTACTTCTGCTTCTCACGCGGGCGCATCACCGCCGATGAGTTCGAAACCGTTCGTCCGACGATAAGGCGTTCGACAGCTGTGCCTGCCAGGCCAATCCTCAGGGCTTCTGGGTATCTCGTCGCGCGCCGCAAAGCGGTGGTCTCCGCCAAAATTCAAGGGCGGCTCGCAGAACTGCTAGTAGATGAGGGCAGTTCGGTTGCAGCCGGACAAGTGATCGCCCGTCTCGACAATGCCGATCTTCAGGCACAGATTGAGGTCGCTCGCGCGGGAGTACAACAGGCGACCGCGGATCTCGCCGAAAAACAACGCCAATTACGTTTGACGCAGGGATTGGCGAACGATGGAGTGGTCTCGCAGGACCAATCGCAGGCCGCCATGAGCCGTGTCCGTGTTGCGGAAGCTGCGCTGTCACAAAGCAAGGCTAGCCTGTCCCTCGCCGAGGCCAACTTCCAGAACACCATAATCCGCGCACCTTTTGCCGGTGTGGTGGTGAAGAAAATGGCCGAGGTGGGCGAGAGCGTTGCGCCAATCCCGCCGGGGGTGAATCTCTCTACGTCCTCTGGCGCAATCGTAGGCATCGCCGATATGGCAACGCTCGAAGCCGAGGCCGACGTGAGTGAAACGAATATCGGCAAATTGCGGCGAAATCAGCCTGCCCAGATTTCACTGGACGCAATTCCCGATCACATCTATCGCGCGGTGCTTCGCCAGGTGATACCCACAGCAGACCGTACCAAGGCAACCATCACGGTGAAGGTGCGGCTGCTCGATAAGGATGAGAACCTGCGGCCGGAAATGTCCGCCAAAGTCACTTTCCTGGAACCGGCTAAAGCGTCATCGTCTACGGCCAGGCCGACTATCTCGGTTCCGAAAGATGCTCTGGTTACGGGGAATGGAGCCACCGCCGTTTTCGTCATGGACAGCCAGAAAAAAGTTCATCTCGTGCCAGTGTCCGTCGGCGGAGAAACCCAGGACGAGGCGATCATCGCCGAGGGGCTCGCAGGTACAGAGGCCTTGGTGCTGCGGCCGCCCGACACGCTCAAAGACGGCGACACGGTGAAAACCAAGGACTGAGGAGCCGAATGCCTGAACTAAACGTTGGCGCCGACCAGGCAGCAGTCAAGCTAGAAGATGTCTGCAAAACTTACCAGCGTGATAGTCAATCGATCCCGGTGCTGGAGCACGTTGGTTTGTCCATCCCGCAAGGCCAGTTCATCGCCTTAATGGGGCCGTCTGGCTCCGGTAAGACAACCTTGCTCAATCTGATCGCCGGCATCGATCGCCCAACGTCCGGTTCGGTGCTGGTTCAGGGCACGAACGTGACCACTCTCTCCGAAGCAGCCTTGGCAAAATGGCGCAGCCGAAGCGTGGGCTTCATCTTTCAGTTCTATAACCTCATACCTGTGCTCACGGCGGTGGGAAACGTAGAACTGCCCCTTATGCTTACCTCTCTCTCGAGGAAACAGCGCCGGGAACGTGCACTCATTGCGCTCCGCACGGTCGGTATAGCCGACAGGGCTGAGCACTATCCCCGGCAATTGTCCGGAGGCCAGGAGCAGCGTGTTGCCATTGCACGCGCCATCGTGACTGACCCGCAGATCCTCGTTGCCGACGAACCCACGGGCGATCTAGACGCCAAAAGCGCCGACGAAGTCCTCGACTTGATGCAGGCCCTCAACCATCAATTCGGCAAGACGATTGTCATGGTCACACATGATCCGCGCGCTGCCAGTCGCGCACATTCGCAAAAGCACCTAGAGAAGGGCGTGCTGCTAGGAGCTTAGGGATGAAATGGATACCCTTCGTCTTGAAACACCTTCGGCAAAACTGGATTCGGACCGCGAGCACAGCCGCCGGTATTGCCGTATGCATTTTCCTCTTCTGCACGCTGCAGACATTCGTGGCTGCTTTGCATGGGTCCCTCGGCCAGGGGGCGGCCAGGTTGATCACGCGCAATAACGTCAGTCGCTTTTATAACCTGCCAAACGCGTACGAGGAGCGCATTGCGGCCGTGCCGCGAGTGACACGGGTCGCTGCAGCAAACTATTTTGGCGGCATGCGCGATGTAAACAATCCCGACAGTGAATTTGCGAACTTTGCCATTGAAGCTGAGAACTTTCTGGCCATGTATCCGGAATACATATTGACCGAATCGGAGAGGAAAGCGTTCCTAGGAGACCAGCACGGCTGCATCGTGGGCCGCGCACTCGCAGAACAGTTTCACTGGAAGGCTGGCGATGCAGTTCAATTAACAAGCAATATCTATCGAACCGGAAAACCCTTCGAGTTTGTCATCAGCGCCATCTACCAGACGGACCAGACGCGCTACCCCGGCACGAACGAGTCAACGCTGTTCTTACATTACAAGTACCTCGATGAAATGACGGGGAGGAGGGCAGGCGTACGCACCTATCGCGTGGAGATCGCCGACCCGCAGGAAGCCGGCGTGGTCAGCCACGCTATTGATGATCTATTCGAGAATAGTGACGCGCAAACGCACACCGAAACCGAAGCACAATACCGCGCCAACGCTGGGGTCCTCGGCGGGAACCTAGTCCTGTTACTGAATGGGATCGGGCTGGTTGTTATGTTTACCCTCCTGTTGGTGACTGCAAACACCATGAGTATGGCGGTGCGCGAGCGTCGCACGGAGATTGGAGTGCTGAAGACTCTGGGTTTCTCTGGCCGACTCGTGCTGGGGTTGATCCTGGCCGAAGGGGTCCTGCTCGGTGTAAGCGGCGCGGCGGTAGGGCTGCTTCTGGGCGGTTTTCTGGTCGATATACTGCCCGTCGTCCCCGTCATCGGCGACGTGGTCCGCAGATTCCCTAAGATGAACGTGCCGCCAGCGATCGCGGGCGCGGGAATCTTCATTGGCATGTCTCTGGGGCTGGCGGCAGGCTTGTTTCCATCCGTCTCTGCCTATCGCGCTAGAGTCACCGAACTGCTGAGGCAGACCTAACATGGCACTTCCGATTACATACAGCTTCCGCAGCCTGGGTGTCCGCTGGAAATCGACGCTTCTGTCCACGATTGGGATCGGACTGGTGGTTGCGGTTTTTGTCGGATTGCTTTCCATGGCTAGCGGATTTCGTCTTGCGCTACGCGCCAGCGGCAGCCCGAAAAATGCCATCGTGCTGGAAAAAGGTGCAATGTCGGAGCTCGGGTCCTCGTTCAGCAAGGCAGCCGGCGATTGGGTCGCAGACGATCCGCGGATCGCACGCGCTGGCGATGGAACTCCCCTGGTCTCTCCCGAGCTTGTGGCCGTAGTGGCACTTCCCAAACGAAGCGACGGCGAGTTGACGAATCTCGGCGTCCGCGGGGTGACGCCCGCCGCATTCAAGGTGCGAATTGGCCTGACCATCGTCGACGGTCGCCGGGCACGACCGGGATTATTCGAGATTATCGTCGGAAGACAGGCCGAGAGCCGTATCCGCGGACTTCAAATTGGTTCGCGGATTTCCTTGATGAAACGCGGGTTCGAAGTCGTGGGAGTCTTTTCCGCCGAAGGCAGTTCATTCGAAAGCGAAATCTTGGGCGATTTCGACGCCATGGCATCGGCCTTCAATCGTGCAGGCACGGAGAATTCGCTGACCGTTCGTCTGGCGGATTCCAGCGTGCTGCCCGCTTTCGATCGAGAGCTGGAAGCAAATCTGCAATATCCGCTCACGATGACGAATGAGCGAGAATATTATGAAGGCCAGGCTGGCCCACTAATCGGATTCCTGCGAGGCCTGGCAGCTTTTGTTGGAGTAGTGATGGGAATCGGCGCGATTTTCGCCGCCATGAACACGATGTACGCCATTGTCGCGAATCGCACCCGTGAAGTAGGTACGCTTCGTGCGCTAGGCTTCTCGCGCAGCGCCGTATTGATGGCGTTCGTGCTGGAAGGCTTGTTCCTCGCTGTCGCCGGCGGCATTTTGGGATGCCTGCTGTCGTTCTTGATTAACGGGATGAGCGCCAGTACGACAGCAGGCATGGGCGAAATCTCCTTCGCTTTTCGCGCAACGCCGGCTGATCTGGGTTACGGCGTTTTGTTTGCCGCCACGATAGGTGTCGTCGGCAGCCTACTGCCGGCGGCCCGTGCTGCACGGTTGCCGATTATCTCGGCGCTGCGCCAGGTTTAAGCTTGCGCCATTCGTAATAAAGGTCGTGATCCGAACTGACGAAACCATCATGTTCAGAAACCCAGGAAATCAACGTATTCAGTTCTCGCAGAATGGCGTTTGCGCTGCTCAATTGCAGCACCTGGGAGATCGGTTTCTCGAAGAATGGCCTTAACACTATGACTCTGGGCAGAGGCATTTTTTATGCGAATCGCGATCGTATCTGACATCCACGGTAATCGAACCGCTTTCGAAGCTGTTTTGGCCGATCTGCGGCAAACTTCACCCGATCTTGTTCTGCATGGCGGCGATCTAGCAGATAGCGGATCAAGCCCCGCGGAGATTGTAGATCGCATACGCGATCTTGGCTGGAACGGTGTCCTGGGAAACACTGACGAAATACATTCGCGACCGGACTCGCTGGAAGAATTTGCGAGCCAATCATCAGCTCCGCCTTCTCTTTGGACTGCCGTCCGAGAGATGGCCGACGCGACTCATTCAGTACTGGGCGAAGAGAGGGTGGCGTGGCTGCGCACGCTGCCCCGCTTACTATTTCACGACTCGATTGCGTTGCTGCACGCCAGTCCTGATAGCCCTTGGCGTTCGCCTGGCCCAGAAGCGAGCGATGAGGAATTGGAGATGACCTATGGAGCGGTGGCGCGGCCGCTTGTGGTCTATGGGCACATTCATCGTTCCTTTGTTCGAAGGATCCCGCGGCCAGGAGGTCAAGAAATCTGCGTTGCCAACACCGGGAGCGTCAGCCTCTCGTACGACGGCGACCCACGTGCCGCGTACCTTCTGATTGATGAGTCAGGGCCAATCATTCGGCGGGTGGAATACGATCTGGAAAGGGAACTTCAGGCTCTTTCGAATTCCGGTCTTCCACACACAAGCTGGGTTTCGAAAATCCTCCGGCGCTGCTCGCCGCAACTGCCCTAAACATCCGGTCGCAATTGTCCTTTGTTGGTAACGAATCGTCGTTGAGTTTTTCAAAGCACCCATACGATTGAAGGAAAGCGGAACCAGCGCGGCTTTGCAAGTGAAAGCCACGAAACGCTGTGGAACCGACTCAAGGACTGTGTCGGACTCGAAGCGGAGGTCGACAGCCGCCAGCGCCGTGCGCATACTCTCCAGTGGCTTCTGGGCATAGACAGAAACGGATGGTGCAGCAGGTAGAGACCGAAAGATTCGTTGCAAACCGACGGTGCTGCAGCCTTTGTTTGGATCGAGACGATCCTTCAAGCCGCCTCCGGTAGCTTCCAGCCCCGCACCAAAAGCCAAAGCATAAAGATCAGTTCGGCAAAGTAGGTGACAAAGAGGAATTCCAGATGCGCAGTTGGGAAGAGGAATGGCTGGAGATTGTCGACGATCCATGCCGTTCCATTGATTACCAGCAGTATGCCAATGATCTTCGGGATGTAGCCGGACCGGTAAATCAAGTAGCCCACCAGAATAAGGTGGATCCCAAAAAGTAATAAGCCAATCGACCAGTCCCACCGGAATGAATTCAGCAAAAGCTTCACCTGTGCGTGCAACTGATCCGATCCAAAAGCGCCAAAATAGTCCGGCACGTTTAGGAGTCGAAAAGCGGTTACAAGGTGCAGGACGCTGAACAGACCGATACCTGTGTATACCAACCTGAACCATGCAGCAAGTAGTGATACAGCGCGGTTGGCGCCAGCGAGCAAGAAATAGAGCCCCCAGGCAATGACCACATCCAGGAGATAGTTAACCAGGAAGAAAAATATTCCGGTCAAAAACAGCCCTTTGTGGCCGAGGATATTCTGGACAGTCTGCTCGATATTGCCGGGAATAATCAGCTTGTGAAAAACACCGAATTCAGCAAACGGCGTGACCGCAGTCATTATTAACATGCTGAAAGCGACCACCAGCCCGGCTTGTCGCAGCGTCAGACCCTCGTGATTCGCGGGGCTGGTTTTGCCGACCGCTTCTTTCGTTATGACGTTGGCGCTCATAGTGATGTCTCCTCGAGAGACAAATTCAACTGTACGTTCAGGAGTTGCGTGGTGCCGACTGACAGTCTTTCTATCGAATGTTGCGGAGGGTACAGACCAAGTTGCTGTAGCAGCAGCAATTGACTGCGTATTGCCAGAATTTGTCTCGTGTGCGACTCTCCCCTCAACTACGTCCCCAATTCATCCTCCCAGATAAAAACTTCCTCGACCGTCTTGCCGAACGCGCGTGCGAGCCTAAAGGCCAAGGGCAGTGCAGGATCGTACTTCCCGTTCTCCACGGCAATAATTGCTTGCCGAGAAACCCCTACAGCATCGGCTAGCTGCGCTTGAGTCCAATCTTTCTCAGCGCGCAACACACGCAGCCGGTTTCTCATCGGTAATGCCTTGCCGTAATCACGTAACCGGCTCCATAAAACACGGCCATGAAAATCCACACGATGCCGACATTGAGATCGCGGATGACATGCGCCCTCTGTAGCAATCCATAGATGAAGACAGCTAGTCCCGTTAGCAGGAAGGCAATTGTGGCCGCCTCAAGATGCACACGTCGCTGAAATTCATCGAGTTGACGAATCTCGCGAACAATCACGCCGACTAGGAGAAGATTTGTGGGGATTGGCAGGAGTGAGAAGCCGAAGCACGCTCCCGAACCCATTCCTGGCTGTCCCAACAGCCAGACGGCCGCAATATCAACTGCTGTAGCAACACAAAAAACTGCTAGTAAAAGGCCGGTTCGTCGATGCGGCGTGGAATTGTTCACCCTGTTGAAGTTACTCACACATTACAAAATGTAATGTATGCATTACTATCAAGTCAAGGGGAATAAGGTGCTCATCTCGTTCGAATTCCGCGACGATTGACAAGGTCACATGAACCCGAAACGATCAAATCTGTCTGCCAACACGAAAGGCCTTAATGAACCGAACCGAGATGCTCTTAACCAAATTGTGAAAGATGCTCAGAAGGACCCGAACATCCTGGCATTCTGGCTAAACGGCTCGCGGGGCAAGGGAGTGATTACTCCATACTCCGATTACGACTGCACAATGATGTCACTCGCTACCTGCCCCGAACCGTCCGGATACACGGACTCTCTTCACGTGCGGTGATCCGGCAATCCGTGATTGGGCAGTAGCTCAATTTGGCCGTACTCAGGGCCCGCGATTTGGCTTCTTGACGAAATCCCGGCAATAGACTATAATGTCCATCTAAGTAGTAGTGTTATGTCATTGTCTCCGGTATCGAAGCCGCTTCTGAGTTACCCAGGTCCTGGCCCCGCGCCTTTTGGCTTGCGAGTGGCCCCTCTCGTATTTGAAGACCCTAAGTCAAAGACATTACTCGAAAGAATTCACTTGATCGCACCCAGCACCGCAAACGTGCTGGTCACCGGGGAGACAGGCACTGGCAAGGAACTCATTGCCCGGCACGTGCATAGGTTGAGCCCGCGGGCTGACGGTCCTTTTGTAGCGGTGAATTGCGGAACCTTTTCTGAAAGCCTGGTGGAGAGCGAATTATTTGGTCATGAGCGTGGCTCATTCACCGGGGCCACCGTAGCCCGCGCCGGATGGTTTGAAGCGGCCCGAGGCGGAACGTTATTCCTCGATGAGATCGGAGATTTGCCATTCGCCATGCAAGTGAAGTTGCTCCGGGTGCTGCAAGAGCGCCAGGTAGTACGACTGGGTTCGCGCAATCCTGTAGCGATCGACGTTCGTGTGGTGGCTGCTACGAATGTGAATCTGGAGGATGCAGTTGCCGCCGGACGCTTCCGCGAAGATCTTTATTACCGGCTGCAGGTGGCCACGCTGCATATTTCTCCGTTGCGCGAACGGCAAGGTGACATTCTGCCTTTGGCACAATACTTTCTCGGAGTGTATGGGGAACGCCTGGGACTGAAAGATCCCGCTCTGAGCGCGGAGGCGATCGATGTACTGGTTCGCGGGCATTCCTGGCCGGGGAATACTCGCGAGTTGGAAAATGTTATGCATCACGCCCTGCTGGTTTGCCGGGGAAATGTAGTTCGGCCGGAAGATTTGCGGTTGTCTCCACTGGGGCTGCGAATCGCCACAACCGACGCGATCCGGCCCCTCGATGCCTTGCGTGACGCGCTACTCGAACTTTTTGAAGACGGCCGTCCCAACCTATACGCAGAGATCGAGACGGCAATCACGCAGACGGCGTATGGATTCTGTCATCGCAACCAGGTTCAGACGGCGCGGTTGCTCGGCATTAGCCGGAACATCGTTCGGGCGAAGCTGATGCAATGCGGCGAGTTGCCGAACGACCGGCAACTTAGAGCTTCAGTCGATCCATCCTGATCCTACAGGAAGCGTGCAACAGAGGAATCCGATTCATGCTTGGGCTCTAACTTTGTTGCGCCGGCACGGGTCCCGTGGTTGTGCGTGGCTGATATTCGTTGGCCACGAGTTCGCCGAAAGGGCCAGTGACATTGCCAACTGATTTTTCGGATATCGCGGAAATCGGCAGATGCGGGAACAGCAAGTCAGCCACGCGATACGCTTCTTCAAGGTGCGGATACCCGGACAGAATGAAGGTTTCAATTCCCAGGTCGGCGTACTCCTGCATTCTTTTCGCGACGGTAAAGGGATCGCCAACCAGCGCCGTGCCAGCGCCTCCGCGCACCAGGCCCACACCTGCCCAAAGATTGGGACTGACCTCCAGGTTTTCGCGGCCGCCGCGATGCAATTCCGCCATGCGGCGCTGACCTTCGGAGTCGAACCGGGCAAAGGTTTTTTGCGCTCTGGAGATCGTGTCGTCATCGACGTAGCGAATCAGATCGTTCGCCGCGGCCCACGCCTCCTCCTCGGTTTCGCGAACGATGACGTGCAGACGAATGCCGAACCGCAGTGATCGACCCTGTTCCTCCGCCAAACGCCGCACAGTTTCAATTTTTTCTTCAACCGCCGGCAGTGGTTCTCCCCAGGTCAGATAGACATCAACCTGCCGCGCAGCCAAGCCGTAGGCGACCTTGGAAGATCCGCCGAAGTAGAGCGGGGGATGCGGCTTTTGCACGGATGGATACAAGACCTTCGCGTTCTCCACATGAAGATGTTTGCCGTTTAAAGAGATTGCTTTTCCCGCCACCGCCTCGCGCCAGATTTGAAGAAATTCCTCAGTCACTTCATAGCGCTCATCGTGAGAGAGAAAAACGCCGTCGCCGAGCGCCTCGTCGGGATCGCCGCCGGTAACGACGTTGATCAACAGCCGTCCCTCGGAAAGCCGGTCGAACGTCGCGGCCATTCGTGCGGCGGCCGTGGGAGAAATAATGCCAGGACGAATCGCCACCAGAAACTTGAGCTTGGTTGTCGCCGGGACCAAGGTTGACGCAACGACCCATGCGTCCTCACACGACCGGCCAGTGGGCAACAGCACGCCTTGAAACCCAAGCTGATCGGCGGCTTGAGCAATCTGCTTCAAGTAACCATAGTTGACGGTTCGGGCCTGTTCGGCAGATCCAAGGTAACGGCCATCTCCGTGAGTTGGTAAGAACCAGAAAACTTCCATAAGTCAGGTCTCTTTCCGAGGGACTGAGTTCCACATGATCTTTGGCAATTGTCTTGCCAATGAATACGCGGGCCTATGTCCATGAATTTTAGGTTTTCAGGCGGTTACGGCGATTATGAACCGGTTGAGTCGACTCTAGTGTGTTGCTACAGCAACACCAATTCAGCAGGCGTGCTGCAGCAGCAGCGACGGGCCACCGACGGGAATAAGGGCTTCATGCCTGACGATACGGGAGGCCCAGAGTGCTTTCTACGGTGAATCACATCGCGGTGAACGTTCCGCCCCGGCCTTGAACCATCAGCTTCCGGAGCCGTCATTTTATTCCTGAAGATGATTCGCGGGACATGATTCGTACTACGAGATCGACTATGGGACTCAGACTTATGCGCAATTCTCTTTATGCAATGTTTCGCCCCGCATTCGTGACGAAGTTCGTAAAGACGTTCGTGTCGGCTAGCTTGGTGCTCATGGCTTTGGCACCATTTGCTTCGGCTCAGAATGCCGACAACGTCCTACGCATTGGATACCAGAAATACGGCACACTGGTGCTACTGAAGGCGCGCGGAAGTCTGGAGAAAAGGCTGGCGGCGCTGCACGTTGAAGTCAAGTGGACCGAATTTCCTGCGGGACCGCAGTTGCTCGAAGGGTTGAACGTAGGCAGCATCGACTTCGGTACGGTGGGCGAGGCCCCGCCTATCTTCGCGCAGGCGGCCGGAGCGGACCTGGTTTACGTCGCAAATGAGCCGGCTGCTTCCGCTGCTGAAGCGATCATCGTTCCCAAAGATTCACCTATTAAAACGGTTGCCGAACTCAAAGGTAAGAAAGTGGCCTTGAATAAAGGCGCGAACGCCCACTTTCTGTTAGTGAAGCTGCTACAGAAAGCGGGAGTGAACTACAACGACATCGATACTGTTTTTCTCACGCCGGCAGATGCGCGGGCGGCGTTCGAGCGTGGCAGTGTGGACGCTTGGGCGATCTGGGAACCATTTCTCGCAGCGGCTCAAAAGCAGACCGGAGCTCGCATCGTCGCGGATGGCAACGGAGTAGTCAGCAATCATCAATTCTTTCTCGCGTCGCGGTCGTATGCCACTAAACGGCCGGATGTGGTATCTGCGGTTCTGGAGGAAGTGGCCATCGTGGACCAGTGGGCCAAGACGAGTCCGAAGGAAGCAGCGGCAGCGCTTGTACCTCAAATTGGTTTGGATCAAGCGACCCTGGAGTTGGCGCTGTCACGGGGCGGCTACGGTGTTACGCCCGTCGATGATGCCGTGCTGGCGGAGCAACAAAGAATCGCGGATGCCTTTTACGATCTCAAGTTAATTCCCAAGCACATTAACGTCCGCGACGCGACGCTGCAGGGAACATCGACGGGAGCTCAGGCAAAGCGCTAAGAGAGGAGCGAGCTGCAAGGAATCATGAATCAGAATCAGAAAAATGTTGTCATGAAGACGCAACTTAGCCGCGGTACCCTGGCGAAGCAAGCGTTGCCATGGGCCGTGCCTATTCTGTTGTTGATGGTCTGGCAGTGGGCGTCATCTGCCGGGATTTTGCCCAGCCGCTTTCTGCCCTCGCCACGCGCGGTCGTCAGTTCGTTCATCGAACTCAGCGCGTCGGGCGAATTGTGGATGCATGTCCGGGTCAGTACTCTGCGCGCTTTGTCGGGCTTCGTCGTCGGCGGCGGCATCGGACTCTTGCTCGGGTTGCTCACCGCCTCGATGCATTGGGCCGAAATTCTTCTCGATAGCACAATTCAAATGGTCCGCAACATCCCTCCCCTGGCTCTGATCCCGCTAGTCATCCTGTGGTTCGGCATCGACGAATCGGCCAAGCTTTTTCTGGTGGCGCTGGGTGTATTTTTTCCTGTGTACATCAACACCTTTCACGGCATCCGTTCGGTCGATCGCGGACTTCTCGAGATGGGGCGAACTTATGGTTTGTCGGGCTGGTCGCTATACCGCGAGATCATTCTGCCCGGAGCTTTGCCCTCGATCCTCGTAGGTGTGCGCTTCTCTCTCGGGCTGATGTGGGTGATCTTGATTGTGGCCGAAACCATTTCAGCGCGCTCCGGAATCGGCTACATGACGATGAACGCGCGCGAATTCATGCAAACCGATGTCATGGTGGTCGGCATTCTGCTTTACGCAATTTTAGGAAAAGTCGCTGATCTTCTGGCCAAAGGATTGGAACGCTACTGGCTGCGCTGGAGCCCGGCGTATCAGACGGAACCATAAGAGGTCACCTTGCCCATCGTCTGCAGTTCCGGAGAGATTGCGGCTGAGAAACGGCGCTGCTCGCGCGGTGTTTCCGTTGCGATCAAAAGTGTCAGCATCGCATTCGGCGAACGGACGGTGCTGGAAGACTTCGAGATTGAGATCTCCGCCGGTGAATTTGTGGCCATTGTCGGCCGCAGTGGATGTGGCAAGAGCACCCTTTTGCGGTCAGTCGCTGGCTTGGAAACGCCGCAAACCGGAAGCATCGCTTTGGGCACCGTTGCAGACAACGTCACAAAGCACGACGGCAAGCCCGATCTTCGTGCTGGCATTCGTCCTGACGCTCGTCCTGACGTGCGCGTCATGTTTCAGGACTCGCGCCTGCTGCCGTGGAGACGAATTCTTCCGAATGTCATGCTCGGCCTGGAGGCTGCGCTCATCCCGCAGGCGCGAAAAGTTCTGGCACAAGTTGGTCTGGCAGAAAGAGCGGACGACTGGCCGGCAGCTTTATCGGGCGGGCAGCGGCAAAGAGTAGCTCTGGCTCGCGCCCTGGTTCACGACCCGAATCTGTTACTGCTGGACGAACCGCTGGGTTCGCTGGACGCCCTCACGCGCATCGAGATGCAGCAACTCATCGAAGACATTTGGCGAAGCCGCGGTTTTACCGCCATGCTCGTCACCCACGACGTTGCCGAGGCCATAAGTTTGGCGGACCGCGTCATCTTGATCGAGGGAGGCCGCGTCGCCTTGGACGAAGTGGTAAACATACCTCGACCACGAACCCGCGGCAGCGCCCGCTTCGCTGCTCTTGAAGAACGCATACTTGGCCGAGTGCTGCAACGCCGGCCGGTTGTCGAAGATCGAACTGTCGAAGATCAGTGGTAAAGGCATTAGCAGAACGGAGAGACTCGATGACAAGGCACGCCGCCGCACCAGTTATTCCGGAGGAAGAACAGAAGATTTGCGAATATGCTATTCATCCTTTAATTGCAGGTCGGCGAAGCATTCGGGCTTTCGCTTCAACCTCCGTTGGACTGGAAACCCTGGCCAGCTTGATGGAAGCGACGCGATGGACGCCGTCTTCAATGAACGAGCAGCCGTGGAGTTTCATCATCGCCACGAAGGCGAATAAATCCGATTTCGAGCGCCTGCTCGGTTGCTTGCTTGAATTCAACGTTCAATGGGCGCAGCACGCCCCGGTGCTTTTATTGTCGGTGGCGAAGTTGACCTTTGAATCGGGAGAAGTCAATCGGCACGCATTCCACGACGTTGGTCAGGCAATCGCCAACCTCACATTTCAGGCGACGGTGTCGGGACTGGTGGTACATCAGATCGCCGGATTCGATGTGGAAAAAGCTCGCTGCGAATTTTCGATTCCTCGAGATCATGAGCCTGTCGCCGCTGCGGCCGTTGGATACCCTGGCAACTCGGCAGATCTCCCCGAAAAATTGCGCACGAAAGATGCAAGCCCGCGAAAGCGAAAGCCGCTGACCAACTTTGTTTTCGAGGGAGGCTGGGGGCATTCAGCGAACTGGACTCGGAACCTTTAGAATCGAGCCGTCAATAAGTTGCGGCATGCCCGCCAAGGTCGTGAGCGCTCGCGCCGATCACATAGCTTGGCATCATTTCCGGTCCGATAAATCCACAATCCAACCCCGGCTGACAACTTCACGTCCTTGTCTTTCATCCTAAGACTGCACGGACTAAGACGGCACTGAATGTGCCAAGGAGCGGCCTAATGACAATGGAAGACGTGTGGGTTGAAACTGTCCACGAGTCGGAACGCAGGGATGGGAAAAAGAACAAGACCGTCCTCATCAATGAAGATAACGTAGCGGTACCGGATACGAAAAAGCGTTCAGCCACGAGCAAAGATAATCGGACGAAACATAATCGAAGACGGGAAAGAAAACCGGCGGCATGATGGGAAAATCAAAAGAATAAGACGACAAATCCTGCCACCAGCAGCGCGATCGCCCACAGCAGATCGAAATTGAGCCACGTGTGCTGCAGCAGCCGCAGTCCCACTTTCTCGTAGGTTTCGAAAAACATGATGGCGAGAACTCCAGCTACGGCCAGCATGCTTGCCGTGTGAATCAGCACCGCCAGTGCAATCGTTGTTGCGGTCAACGTTGTGGCGGTCAACGTTGTTGCGGTCAACGACGATGTGCTCAGCGACGAACCCGCCATGCTGTGCGACATGCCTGACATTGGTTGTGTCATCAGAACCGGCAGCAGCATCAAACCGGCGCCGTGGGCGGATGCCATGAGGAAAGACCAGACGAACAGATCCCTGCCTCCAACTCTCATGCCAGCCCCACGTGGATGGCTCGAGCGGAAGAGGCGATAGACCCCGAGCGCGAAAAGAAATAGCGCAACTCCCCATTTCAGAATGTTCAGGGGAAGAAAGTGTTGAACAAAGCGCAGGGCGAGAATCGCAACGGTGATGGCAACCGCGTGTCCGAGAGCAATCGGAAGGAGGGCGCGGACGACCGCGGACCGGCGTTTTTCTTGCAGGCCAAGGGCCAGCGCAAACAGCCAGCCCATGGCTGGATTCAGGCCGTGATAGGCCCCGAGAAGTGCCAGGGCAACCCAGGGCCACGCAACCCAGGGCCAGTTGTGATTCATGGGTAGCAGTAGAAGTCCGACGAGGCGTCGCCACCCTGCAGTTTGACCTGATGCGGACGGAGATCACCGAACTCGGCAAATAACTTGGGGTCGAGCTGAATGCCGCCATCCTGCGCGACATCGAGCTTAACCATCCAGCCCCGAATGCCATCGGGATAGAACTGCTTGTCCCATGCGGCGTACAACGAGTTGGTGAAATAGACGCGGCGTCCGTCGCGGCTGACTTCCACCATCTGCGGACCGCCGTTCAGCGGTTCACCAGGCCGGGCGGGATGAGAAGCGCGGCGCACGATTCCGCCAACGTGCACCGACCCAATCAGCTTGGGATTAAACGGGTCGGACACATCGTACTGGCGCATCTCTCCCGTGCCCCAGCAGGAAGCGTAGAGAAATCGATCATCGACAGAGAGATTGATATCCGTAAGCAGCGGCGGTACGGCTTTGAAACCCTGCAACAGCGGAGGCAGCTGGCCGGGATCGGCTGGCTCGGCGGGAATCTCAATGACTTTCTTTATTTCAAATTTTCCGTTCGATCCTCCATTTGATCCTTTCGGCCGGTGCCACAACCAGATCGAACTGGAGAGATCCTTCAGCGAAGTCACCACACCAACAAAGCCATAATCCTTCGTCGGATCGTGCGCCGGGCGCAGTTCCAGAACCATCTGCTGTTCCGCGCCCAAATCCAAACTTTGAAGATGGCGTCGCTTGCGGAGATCCCAAATATGCAGGCTGTGCCCGTACTTGCCACCGAGCAAAAGTTCAGGATTGACTCCGTTCTCAACCATGTTCGGCGTGCCCCACTCGCTGGTGACAGCGATGTCATATCCCAGGTGCCACGCGAAATCGTAGCCAAAATATTGCGGACCACGGTCGACTTCCCAGCGACCCAGAGGTTCGAAGTTGTCGTGATCGAGGGCGAAGATTCCGCCAGGGCCATCGCCGTTCGGCGAACCGAGCGCACTCACATAGATGCCATCGGGGCCGCAGTGAATGGTGTGGGGACGGCTGTAGCCAGTCCTGTTCTCCAGGTCCTTCGGCTCAATCACTTTTATAATCTTCGGTTCTTTAGGATTGTCTTTCGTATCGATAATATGAATCCGCGACGAGCGCAGCCCCGGAACAATCAGATATCTCCGCTCGACATGCGGGTGCGGAGCATAGGGGCACAACGCTGAACTGCACGCATTCCAGCCGAAATGATGAAGTTCATCTCCCACATTCGGCATCTCGACACGACCCACAATCTGGCCGTATTTTTTCGACTCGCGGTCTACATCCACGACCACCAACGCATCAGGCTGATTGCCGCCGTTGGCATTCAAAGTGGCTACATACGCCAGTTTCTCCACTGGCGCCTGCATGGCAAGCTTGGGAGAGGCATAGAACGTTGGATCAGTTTTCCAGAGCATCAGATGACCTCCTCGCTGAACTAAGATCCCGCATTATGTTTTGTGGGGCGAAGGGTCCTCCCGCTCGCGCCGCACAGTCTAATATATAGACTACAGAAGTGCTAGACATTATTATTCCCACACTGGTTGGGAAAGTATTGTCAATGCCCCAGCTCTTTGTAGGTGAATTGCCGCGTCCAGTCCGTGGACTGCTTGCCGTCGATCTCAACGTATAACTTCGGCAGCGAGTTCACGGGACCGTCATCCTGCGGAGGCTGCAGGATCAAGTCCCGGCCCATCGACCATACAACGCGACGCTCATCCAGATTGCCGAAGTAGTACTCCACCTTGTCTTTGTCGGCTCCTTGATATCCAGTGGAAGTGGTCAGCTCGACCAATTTCTTGTTGTTATCGTTGAGCGGAATGTCTTCCCAGTAGATGTTAGCCAGCGAAGCGTCGAGCGGCAACCAACCCAGCCGCGGAGCAAAGAACTGAATCCAGCAGTGATAGCTGGCGTCCACATCCATTCCGTTCAACGTCGGTTTTAGCAACGAACCGTAGACCATGCGGACGGGGATGCCCGAGGATATGGCCAGCGAAGCAAACAGCGAATGGAAATCCGTGCAGTTCCCGGTTTTAGTCCGGAGACAATACTCGGTGCTGCCGACGGGAGAGGCTTTGAGATGCTCCGGGTCCTTCACCCAGTAGTTCACGTTCTGGTAAGTCCAGTCATAAAGTTTGCGCGCGGCCAGAACTGGATTCTGTTCGCCGCCAGTGATCGAGGCTGCAAGCTTCCTGATTTCGTCGTTAACGATCACATGTGTCGCCGGCTGCAGGTAAGCGGCGAGGGCCGTGCGCTCTTGACCGGTCAGCGGCCGCGTCTCAGCCGCGTTGATGGTGTTGCGAACCTCGGTGCGGGTCAGGTCGAATTCCTCTTTCACTAGAACCTGATCGCGAGCGGGGTTTTCGATATCCAGGTATCCCACCCGGTTGCCCCACGAATCCCGGGCGTACCGGATCCCATAGTCGCCGAACACATTCACATCAAAGTTACGCACACTCGAATACGCATCCTCTTGCGGCACAGCAAACCAAACCCGCACTGTCTTCGCCCCTTTGGGCACCTTGACCGTCAAAACATTGCTGATGTGAAAAGAGGCCTGTTTTGGGGGCGTGGTTCGAGGAACATCCAGCGCCCAAGCCCGCACAGAAAGAACAGACAACAACGCCAGAACGAAAGCTCTCCGCAGCATAGGGATCATCCCTCCGGATTGCAAAAGCGAAGTTTTATAAAAGCGACCGAATTGTCAGAACGACCAACGGGCGTTTAGGCGGGACGCATTCAAGTGAATCCAGGTTTGCGAAATGGTCTTTGGCCGGATTCAGGCATGGCAGCTGTTGAATTTCATTGAGATTGTAACCACAGCGAGGACACTTTGTCGCGACGAAAAAAAACCACATCCTAGACCAGGTAATACAGAGGCTGCTCATCCGCTCCGACGAATTCGCCCTGTAAGCAATGCGAGCAGAGATTGTCTCCCAGGAGTTCGTAGACATGACGAACGGCTTTGAGCGTGGCAGAAAACTTTTCCGTTTCCTCCAGAAACACACGATCGCCCGGCAGCCAGTCGGAGAAGTGCAAGTTTGCCATGGCCTTCGCGAAGGCTGGACGAACGCCGCACAGCAATACCGTCACTCCGCGCGCTTCCATGTCATGTAGAAAATGATCGAAGCGCTCGAGTGAAACCATGTCAGGATTGCGGGTGCGCTTAAGGCGCAAGATGACAAAGTGAATATTTTCGTGCTCGGTGCGACGCTTCAAGTGATCGAAGCAGCGATCGAGTTCCGGGCCCGCACCAAAGAACAATTCGCCTTCGAGATCGTAGAGCAGCATCGCCGAGCAGGGCGGATCGTCCGCCAGGCGTTCGCGCACCACGCGGTCGCTGCTGACCACTAACTCGTTCCAGCGCAGCAGGGCCGCCCGCGGAACAAACATCAGAATCGACAAGGCGACGCCGATCAGGATAGAAAACTCAACACTGATGAAGATCGCGGAGAATGCAGTAACCAGAACCAAGGCGGCATCGTAGCGCGAAGCCCGCATGGCATAGCTCAGCCGTTTCCAATCGACCAGCCGGACGGCTGTTACCAGGAGCAGGCCAGCCAGAGCGGATTTTGGAATGTAGCGGGCGCAGGGTGCGAGTGCAACCACGACAAGTGCGACTGTTCCCGCCGCGAACACTCCTGAAACGCGGCTTACCGCCCCGGCTTGAAAGTTAATGGCGGAGCGCGTCAATGAGCCGGAACCAGGCAAGCATTGGAAAAATCCTCCGGTAAGATTAGCCAGACCCTCAGCCAGACACTGGCGGTTGTAGTCGAGCGACTGGCGCGTAGTGTTGGCAATCGATTTTGCGATCGCCAGCGCCTCCAGCAGTCCGAGAAAAGCGATGGCCAATGCGCTTCCCGACAATTGCTTCACCCACCAGAATTGAATCTGAGGCAAATGCGGCATCGGCAGATTGCGCGGGACGCTACCCACGACGGAGATAACGGTTGTGCCATTGAGCGCTGGCTTAGACCAGCCGAAGGCGGCGGCCACCAGCGCTGCAACGATCAAGGCCGTGAGCATGTCAAATTGCGGCAGCCGGTATTTGCGCGCTAATTTTCTCAGCAGGACGACGAGAACAATAGTTCCCAATCCAATGCCGAGCGCCCGTGGATTCACGCGGCCAGCGCTAAGGGTGAGCCAAATGCGGTAGAGCACATGCTGCTGCCCCGTGCCACGATCGCGCAAGCCGGTCAAGTTGCCGAGCTGTGTTAAACCCACCAGAGTGCCGGCCCCGGCCATGAAGCCGATCACGACTGACTCCGAGATGTAGCGCGTCAGATCTCCGAGCTTGAAGATCGCGATCAGGATCTGGATGCAGCCGATCATGATTCCCAACAGGAACATGGCTTGGTAGGCTTCGAGCCGCGCGTCGGAATTGAAGAAGCCGAGAGCGCTGAAAACCACGAGCGAAATCGCGTTTGTCGGGCCGTTAATCAGGTGCCTGGACGAGCCAAAGATCGAAGCCACGAGAGTGACGACGATGGCGGAATACAGCCCAAAGCGCGGGTCAACTCCAGCGATGAGCGCATAAGCCATGGCCTGCGGCAGGGAGATGGCAGCGACGGTCACGCCGGCCAGCAGATCGTTGCGCGTATTTCCCCACGAGTAGTTGAACTTCATATCGATTCCCCTTACCGTCGCCGCTCCCCATCCCAGACTTAGGACGCCACCGCGAACGCATTGAAGCCGCCATGTCCAGGCAGTCCGTCAGACTGGCAGTTGCGTACCGGTGAAGACCTCGTCCTCAATGCCTATTACAATAATAGACATTATTTGATTTATCAGTGCAACCCGAGTGCCTTTCCCGCGCTGCCGCGCCGACGCCGGAAGTGCTTGAATCGACGTACCTTGCTCGCGATGTCCCTTGCACAGGCAGGGTAATACCGTGCAAGCGCTTGCATGTTGCGGTGGCAGTCGTATGTCTATTTTGAATCCTGCAACGAAGGAGACGTCGGGGGCGTCTGTTGTACTGGGCGGGTTTTAGCCTCGTAGAAGAGGAAGGCAAGACAGAGAATCATAGAAACTGCTGCGACGTATAGCCACACCGACCTCCCGGTGCGTCCTCCGGGAAGAATCATTGTCGATGAACAATCATTGTCGATACTCCATCGCGACGCCACCATGGTCTTGCCGGTCGTCTCGGTTCGGTTTCCGTCATAGGCGGAATTTCACTTAAGCGGGAGTTGCTCTGCGACCCGCAGTTTCAGGTCATCGATAAACTACCCCTTGTAAGAAGGCAGGCATTCTCCGCCGGAGAGAGCCGGCAGAGAATGCCTGCAGACTATGCCGCTGCCTGCGTATTAACCATGCCGGCGATGTGTGTAAGAAGCTCGTCGGCTCTTTCTTCTTCCGCTTCGATGCTTTTGAGAATGGAAGCATCCGACGAGAGACCGATGATCTCGGCCCAACGGCGCAAGGTGCCATAGACGGCAATCTCATGATGTTCAACTTGCTGGGCAGCCCCGATCAGCGCGATGTCGCGCACGGATGGATCTGTCACATCTTTAATCGTGTCAGACGCTTCCGCGGTAAGGCCGTCGATGACCTTGCAGGTCTCCGTGGAGTCGTCTCCCTGGTTGTTTTGCAAAAGCGCCTGGATTTTGCTCACATGACCTTTTGTCTCCTCCAGGTGGAGGCGGAAAGCCTGAGCCAGTTCCGACTCGCTGGAGTTTTCGATGAGGTCCGGAAGCGCTTTCGTGATCTTTTGTTCCATATCCAGGGCCTTCTTCAGATTGCTGATATAAAGCGTGCGCAAATCTTCAATATGTGCTGAAAACAGTTTCATGATGATTCCTTTCGAGGTGGGCTGAGGCATTGGGATAAGGGCTGGTCAGCAAGAGCGGATACTGCTTTCCAGCCAAATGAATCTCTTCGATGTAACCCGCGAGCGAAGGGTTGCGCCGCAAGGGAGAGTATGAACGGCGATACGCTTTCGGGTATTCGCCTGCCATTTTGTATGAGGGGCTCCCTTTGGGAGCTGCCGCCAGATGGAGAAATTGATGCTCAGTTCTTGAAGTAAGGCTTGTTATCCAGGAGTGTCTTTACCCCTTCGACCACGCTTCCAATATCGGCTTTCGTGCAGATGCCGCGGATGCCGATCTTCCGGGCCTCCTCGGCAAGCTGAGGCGAGTGGTGCAGGGTGACCATCAAAATGGGCGTGTCCGGGGATCGAGAGGCGATCTGTCTCGCTGCGTCCAGCCCATTCATACCAGGCATTTGAAAGTCGAGCACGATAACGTCAAACTTTTCTTTATCGAATTTCGCGATGGCTTCTCCCCCGTCAGAGGCCTCATCGCACACTTTCCAATCATGCTGCATCTCCAGAAGTTTTCTCATTGCGAGACGCATCGCAGCGTTGTCATCTACCACGAGGATGCGGGCCGCGGGCGATCGATGGGCCATCAGCGTCACATCTCTCAGATGCAGTTTCGGGCTGATCCGTTCAGAGATGATTCCCAGGTTTCTCACCCAGGGCAAGATTTCGTGCAAACATCTGGTTTTCAAGCGGGTTAGACGCGCTGGCAGGACGGCAGAATCAGGGGGCGTCCAATCGCAACTTGCACCGGCGGAGCCCCCCACGAAACTTCTAGCGAACGTGTTGTGCGGCATCTTCGATCAACGCTGCGACCTCCTTCGGGTGCGAGACGTAAACCGAATGGCTGGCTCCGGAGACTTCGACCTTGTGGCTGCCGGCCCGTGTGGCATACCAGCGTTCGAGATCGGGATTGATGGTTCGATCGCTTCCAGCAACCAGCATCCAGCTAGGTCTACTTCTCCACGCCGGCGTAGTGATGACTCCTCTGAAATTGTCAGCCTTGTTCATCACCTGGGATCGCGCCATGAAGGCGGCTTGCTCCGCCGGCAGATCGGCAGCGAAGTATTCGTGAAACTGCGCGGGGTCGAGGTAAGTGAAACCGTCAGCTGTCTTCTTTATCGCGTTCGATTTGCTCAGGTCGCTGGGGAAACGCTTTCCGTCATCAGATTCATTCTCTCCAGCGTCTGGCATGTGGGCCGCGATGTACACTAAGCCGACGACGGATGGATCCGTGCCAGCTTCGGTAATTACGGCTCCTCCGTAACTGTGCGCGACCAGAATGCACGGTCCATTTTGCAGGGCCAGGACGCGCTTCGTGGCGGCGACATCCGCCTGAAAGGTTGTCTCGGGTTCCTGCACGATGCTGACGTTGTAACCGTCTTTGACGAGAATGTCGTAGACGCCTTTCCAGCCAGAGCCGTCTGCCCATGCGCCGTGAACCAGCACTACATTCTTCACCGGACTGTTCTGAGCATGGACGGTGGTTAGAACTAGCGTTGCAAGCAATACGAGGTTAACAAAACCGATTTTAAGTGTGCCTCGAAACATACCATCCCTCCTTACCGCATCGAGAGTAACTGCCGAATTGATTCCCGTTTGATAGGAAAAGGCTCTTTAGTATAGAAAACCACAGCTCCCGCAGTATAGAAAACCACAGCTCCCGCCCGCCGGCTGGTCGTCCTTTACTTTATGGTGAATATCTCAACGCGTTTGGTTGCGAAGCCGGGCCAACTCACGAGAACGGCGTTACCTCGCTGACTGTAATCCATGGTTGGGCGTTCGCTGACGGTGTGCGAGTTGTCCAGCATCTTATAGGCTCTTTTGAAGACCTGCAGCCCTGGAGATTGCGCTATGACCGTTCCGGTTTGTCGATCCCAGATCGTGAAGCGCGCCCTGTCAATCTGGAGATAAGTTTCCGATCCGCCCTCCGTGTACATCCACTCCTTGCCTGTGTAGCCGAGAAGTAAGCGTCCGTCCGAGGACGCTGCGACCAACACTCGAGCCCCATCGGCCGGATCCCCGAAGCGTTGCGAAAGGGTACCTGTGTGAATGTCGAACAATTGAATACCGGGCAATTGGGCGTGCAGCTTTCCTTGTGTGCCACTGCCGCCTTCCTGGCGCATGCTCGGTTCGCCGCTGCCCGCAACCGCAACTTGATTCTCTCCCACGAAAGCCGCGCGGGAACCGTCCAATCCCGATAAAATCCTCCGGCCGAGAGCGCGCGCATTGAGATCAAGGATCGTCAGGTCGGCAGTATTGTTTGTCGTGTCGTAAGCGGGCTTGACCTCCGCTCTCTGAAATCTTGCGACCAGAATTGCCGCGCTGGCTCCAGAGGGCGAGACATCGATGTTGATCGGAGAGCCGAACGCATCGGCGGCAATCTCCGATATTTGCTTGCCGGTATCCAAATCGAACACTTGTGTAACGCCCGTTCCGAAAGGCCCGAACATGATCTCAACCGCTGCGACTGGAGCACTGGCGGCGCAGCTGCTTGCCAAAACGACGGTGGGCTTATCGTCAGGAAGCGGGTTCTCTGCCGAGCGGTCGGTCGTGGCCCGCAGGGTGATGGAAGCCTTTTGCGTGAAGGTGCGAGCATCGAAGATGGAAAAGGTATAGCCGCTCTCATAGACGAGGATGGTCTTCCCTGCGTTGCAGAAATGAACTGCAGCGGATACGGATCTGATCTTCGACGGCATCGAAGGCGGCGGTGGTGGCACCGTCGGCATCGGCATGGTCGCAAGCGTCCGGAAAGTGGCGACATCGTGGACTTCCAGCCAGCGTGTTTCCGAGAGGTCCGGCTTGATCTCCCTCCTGTCAATCAGCAAGCTGGATCCATCTGGCGACAGGAACGCTTTGTCCATATTGCGCAATCCAGCTGGAATCACCGTTTTGGTCAGGTGGAAAGAAGAATTATCGGGATCCTCGTCGGGCGGATCCGCTGGAAACCGGTGGATGCCAATCGCGCCCATACCCAGCAGGACGGCGACAGAGAGGGCCAGAACCTTCCATTTCGATGGCTTGGGCCAGCGCGCGTTCTTCATCGAACTCCGCCGCAAAGAGCAGACGTTAAAGGCGTGCTAATAAAGGTATGAAAGTCGAAGCCGCAGGTCAAATACGAAGACGCCAGCTCGATAGATCACTTGTAAATCACTGGGTCAATCTCACGAAATGGCCTGCTAGGCTGAGTGTGCCCGGGCTTTGCGCTTGGCTGGAGCTTGCTTTGTGTGGCTTTCCTCGCTGCTGGCGGAGTTGGCCGGCAACTCGACCAGGTCATTCCAGAAAGAACTGGCAGCATTGACTGCGGTGACGCCGACCTGGCCGGTACGGGGAGTGCCCGGCTCCCCGACCCAAGCGACCAGAAACGGTTCGACTCGGCCTGATCGCGCCAGGCTCACCTGAGCGCCTATACGCAACTTAGCGCTGATGCCTCGCAGCTGGGCTCCTTGTGCGCTCACGTCCACCGTCATCACTTCCAGGTCTAAGGCATGGCCATTGAGGTCGGAGCCAGTGAGCTGGACGGGCACGGATATATTAAATCGCCGGTCCACGCGCTCGATCTTGAACTGTCGCATCAGCGTGCCCAGCTCCGTTGCAATGGAGGTCAACTCCTGCGCGGCTCTCTGCGACTCTTGCGCGCGCGCGGAGGTGCCCTCGGCTGCCTGCGCTACACCTACGATATTGGCCGAGATGTCGCTCGCTCCGCTGGCAGCTTCGCTGGCATTGCGCGTCATCTCATTGGTGGTTGCACTCTGCTCTTCGACGGCTGCGGCGATGGTTGCGGAGATGTTATTGATCTGATGAATGACGCCGCTCACCGACTCGATCGCGGAGACGGCGCCGCGAGTGTCCACCTGGATGGCGGTAATTTTCAGACCAATGTCTTCGGTAGCTTTGGCGGTTTGCTTAGCCAGCTCTTTTACCTCGTTGGCTACGACCGCGAAACCCTTGCCGGCTTCGCCAGCCCGGGCCGCTTCGATGGTTGCGTTTAAAGCCAGCAAGTTTGTCTGTTGGGCGATGGAGGAGATGACTTTCAGCACGGCTCCGATTTCAGTGCTCGATCTGCCCAACTGGGAAACGGTGTTGTTGGCAGTCTCGGCGGCGGCCACGGCAGAGCCCGCCACTTTTGCGGCTTCATGGGCATTCGCGGCAATGCTCTGGATGGTCGTCGTCATCTCGCCGGCACCCATGGATAGGCTCTGGAGGTTCTGCGAGACCTGCTGGGTGAGGCGGGCGGCGGAACTCGACTGCACCGCAGTCTCTCCTGAATTGACCGTAATCTGTTCGCTGGCCTCAAGTAGTTGCTCGCTGGCGAGGCCAAGTTTATGAGTGTGGGCGGTAACCCCGCGCAGTATTTCCTGGAGCTTATCCATGAACAGATTGAAAAGGCGGCTGACTTCGCCCAGTTCGTCGTTTGCGAAGCCACTCGCTGCCTCCATGCGAGTGGTGACGTCGCCTTCGCCTTCAGCGATATTCTGAATCATCGTGATCAGTTGCCCGAGCGAGCGGGAAATCGCTCGCACCGAGACAAAGCTCCCGAGAAGCATGAGAAGGAGTGACACTCCACACATGCCGAACATAATGTGGGTGGCGCGCGCAGACTTCCTGGCAGCATCAACTTCCGCTTCTTGCGCACTCTTTGTCAGTTGGTCGCTGGTCTCTTCGATCTTTCCCTGGAGTTCCTTGTAGGACTGTAGATAAGGACCGAGCAAGCCGGGAGCGGCGGCAGGGTTATGCAGAACGGCATCGATCAGTGCAGCGCCTGCTTTCAGGTATTGATCACTCAACTGGGTTTCATAATCGAGCATGGTGCGGCTGGCGGGATCGGTGGCAAATCCTCGCGCTTTGGCGATGCGATTGGCCAGCAGCTTACTGTGCTGGGCAAAGTCATCGACTCTGTTCTGCTGCTCATCTCCTTTTGCCGTGAACACCGCGGAGATATCGTTGCGAGTCAGGTCGTTAAAGACTCCGGCCTCGATGTGATTACGAATGGCCGAGCCGGTGGCCGCGACCTCGACGGTGGTTTTCTCAACCGAGGTAATGCCCCAGTATCCGGCAATGCTGACTGCGGCCACGAACACCAGACCGCTGACACTCAATCCGTACAACCGTGTTTTGATGGTCAATCGCATCAAGCGGTGCCTCTCGCCGGTATTGTGGGGCGAACCCGGCGGATGCTACATTTTGATCTTGTAACCCGCATCGCCGGCGTCGACGCCGTCAATTTTTACCGCCTTGATACCGGTTCCGCCCGGGAAGTCGCTAGCTTTCACGAAGCCGATGGCTCCGGGAGACGCGGCCACATTGCTCTTGACCGCAGCCGCGCTACCCACGTCCTTGGGAGGAGTGACCGACTTACCGGTGAACGCCGCCTGCATGAAGTATTTGCCCATGTCAGCGTCACTCATCCCGCAGACAATCTTTAGAAAAGCGGCGCGTTCGGGAGCGCCCGCAACCACCATGACTGGCGCCACCGCTTTGCCCGTATCCCAGCGCCCTTTGTCGCCGAGAAACAGCTTTTTCAAATCGCCCAGGGTGAGATTCTCAACCGGGTTGGCGCTGTTGACGACCACGACGATGGCTTCGCCAGCCCGGGCCGAGGGAGTTGCGCCAAGAAAAAGCGCCAGCATCGCCAACCCACAGAGCACAGGAGTGAATGACTTAAGGTTTTTCATCGCCGTCTCCGTCAGAAGGTGAATGCCACTTGAGAAGTCAGGCCGTTTTCGCTGTCCAGGCCGCGCAGCGAAAACCGGTCATACTGGAGTTTGAGGGCCGAGTGTTCGGTGAAGTCCCAACGCAGGCCGACCGAGGGGCCGTTGAATCTTCCCACGAAGCTGGTGATGTTGAGCGGAACATCGGTGTTCGAACTGGCGTTGATATAGACCGGATCGTCGCTTCGAGCGTTGAAGTACTGATAGCGAAAATAGGGACGATAAGCGCGGAAGCGGCGCGAGAACTGAGTGTAGAAGGCGCTGGTCTCGGCCAGCTCCCCGGTTGCCTCGGAATGTCTTACGAATGCAGCTTCGTTGAGAATCTCCCAAGTGCTATTCACGAAGACGGCATGCGCCGTGACGATGGTTTCTCCGACCGCCGGACCGGGAACAGTGAGATTGTCATGGCGGATGGAAAATCCGAGCTGTAATCCGGAGAACCGGTCGGGGCGCATGAACAGCCCCCCATTGATGGCCTTGCTGTTATTCCGATCCTGGTTGTTCTGGGCGGGCTCGTCGCTCGGATACCAGTCTCTGCCATTGCCAGCCTCGATGACATAGTTCAGCCCCAGTTTGCCGGAAGGAATCTTGCCGGTCACATTGACGCCAACATCCTGCATGGGGAGAACGCCACCCTGATCGTCAAAGGCATACATGAACGGGCGATCCGTGGTGGTTTCGAGAAATTCTCCTTTATTGAATGCAGTGTTGTAGTAGCCAACCCAGGTATGCATGCGGCCGATCGAAGCCGTGAAGTAGTCGCTCTGCCGGTAGATCAGCAATAGCCGTTCCACGTCCGCCGAGATGCTGTTGTCGCTTTCCGCGGTGAATAGGACTTCTCCCAGCACCGAAACCTTCTCCGAGAGCCGGGCCCGCATGAATAAGTCCAGAGACCCAAATTCAAACGTGTCGGGAACGTGAGTGTAGCCTTGAGCTCCAACGTCACCAAAGACGACAAGCTTTAATCGCGGCGCGACCTCGTTCACGGTCGGCGGCTCGACTTCAGGCGTTTCCAGGGCAGGTACCACAGGAGCCGGGGCGACCGGAGTTGCGGCTGCGGCGAGCGGTATAACCGCCGGGCCCGTTTGCTTCTCTTCCAGTTGTTTTACTTTCGCCTCGAGGTCGATGACCCGCTGCAACAGCTGCCGGTTAACTTCGTCCGCTGTCATGGGAGTGCTCGGCGACTGCTGCGCGTGCGCGGAAAGCGTCAGCAACACACATAAGGCAAAACAAATGGCTGGCGACACCCTCACCGTCAGCCCCGCAAATCCTGTCTGCATAGTCACCCTCGTAATCGCTACTCTCGCGATAGTCACGCTCACGCGCGCGCAGCCCTCGACAGAATGAATTGAGTGGTCGCTACTTTCATATCGGAGGTTAGTTGAACGGACTTGAGAGGTCATCGTCACGATTGGCCGTAGGGAACTGCGCATGACTAGGTTTGGCAGTGAATTGATGACACGGGACGCGATCTTGCGGTGTTCGTCACGGTCTATAGGGACCGCATGTTGGCTGCCATTACCGGGACGCTGAGCACCCGCCGATGTGGTTCACCATGTAGTTCAGAAACTCGTGGTTAAGAAAACTCGTGATTTAGGAGCTCCTGATTTTAGGAGCTCCTGGAGCGACTGCCTGCTCTCGCCGTGCTCTATGCCCATTGCGCTTAACCGCTTCAACTTGGCCAAGCCATAAAGGTTAGCGACGTTGCAGCCGATACTTCCTTAGGGGTTCCATGAGACAGGTCGCACTTTTATTGCTTGCAATTGCTGGACTGGCGTCCAACGCGGCGGCAGGCGACATCAATGGCAAGGTCGTGGGATGGTCTCGTGTCTTTCTTTCTCCGGAGCACCCGGGTGTAGTGTGGGTGGAAGGCCTGCCAACCAAGCCGGTCAACAAGAATGAGCCAGTCATGGCACAACGTGGTGGACAGTTTGTTCCACCATTCTTGATCGTGATTGCTGGCCAGACCGTCAACATGCCAAATGAAGACGAAGTGGCGCACAACGTCTACTCACTCTCCGCCGCTAAGCAATTCGATCTGGGATATTACGCCAAGGGCGATCTCAAGAAAGTGACCTTTGATCGGCCGGGAATGGTGGAAGTGCTCTGCATGATCCACGCTTTCATGCGCGCCAGAATCTTGGTCGTGCCGAACCCGTACTACGCGACGATTGCCGTCGATGGATCCTTCCGCATTCGCAACCTCCCGGCGGGAACGTTTACGCTCACCTTCTGGGCCGACGGAATGACATCGTTCAGCCAGCCAGTCACGGTTCCACAGGATGCCAAGCCGGTCATTGTCCGCGTTTCCTGGGCCAGTTCCTCAGCAGGAAAATAGAAATAATGAAAGCCGCTAATTCACGGCTTCTGGTTCTTGTTTTGCTGGCTGGCCTGACCCTTGTCTGCGCCGGCCAGACGCCAGATCCCGTTCCTGCTGCCACACGCCCGCACGGTCTCAGCATCGAAGTACTCGACGGCATGACCAACCTGCCGGGCGGACTTGCTGCCCTCCCCGAGCCACCCATCCCCCCGGGAAACCCTCAAACTGCAACCACTGTTGAATTGGGAAGAAAGTTGTTCTTCGATAAGCGACTTTCTAAAGATGGTTCGACGAGTTGCGCTACTTGCCACGATCCGGAGAAGGCGTATTCCGATGACCGTGCCACAGCTGCTGGACTCAACCAAACCGTTCTCAACCGCCGCACTCCGAGTCTGTTGAATTCAGCCTACAACCATGTACAGTTTTGGGATGGCCGCGTTAAGAGCCTTGAAGAACAGGCGCTCGTGCCTATGCTTGGCAAGAACGAGATGGGTATGCCCAGCCCAAAAACACTTCTCGTCCGCGTTCAGGAAGCTCCAGAATACCGGCAAAGATTCCGCGCGGCATTCGCGCGTCCGGTTAATCTGGCGGATATCCAGCGAGCCATTGCCGCCTTCGAGCGCACTCTGATAACGCCGCACTCCGCTTTTGACCGCTATGCCGGAGGAGATAAACAGGCATTGACCGACCAGCAAAAACGAGGCCTGATCTTGTTCATCGGGAAGGCGTCGTGCAGCCAGTGTCACAATGGAGCGAACTTCACCGACAACAAGTTTCACTCTCTCGGCGCGCTGCCTGGCGAACATCAAAACCGAGATATCGGGCATTTTTCGGTTAGCAGGAATCCCGCAGATCGCTTCGCATTTAAAACCCCAAGCCTGCGCAGCGCCACGCAGCAGTCGCATTTTATGCACAACGGTTCCTTCACTTCACTGCTTCGGGTCATTGCTTTTTACAACGACGGTGGCGGCCCAGGTCCCAAGTCGAGCCTGTTGTTCCCACTTCACCTCACTGACACGGAGCAACAGGACCTACTCTCCTTTCTTGAAGCCCTAGCCGGTCACGTGCCGGGCGATATTGGCGGTGCAGGGCAGAAGTGAAAACCATCTACTCCCTGCGGACAAGAAAATTCTTTGTGGACCAAAATTCGACGGACCGAATCCAAAGGGGCAGGGAAGCGTGACTCATGGAGTGTAATATGGAAAAAGCAATCCCACTTTCCGTTCAAAACCCGACACAATCTGCACCCGGTTCGACCTCACACGAGGCGTCTCAAGTCGCAGTTTCAGGGCAATCGATTTTCGTACGCCGGTATGGAAGCGGACCAGCGATTTTGCTGGTGCACGGTTTTCCGCGCACCAGCCTGATGTGGCGATTCCTTGCACCCAAGCTGGCCGAAACTCACTCCGTGATCTGCGCGGACCTGCCCGCCTACGGCTGCAGCTCGATACCCGTTTCCACCAGCGACCACTTTCCTTATTCCAAGCGCGCACTGGCGAAAGGACTGGTCGAGGTGATGGGCAAGCTTGGCTTTCCGACATTTACCCTGATCGGTCACGATCGCGGAGGTCGCGTCAGCTACCGTATGGCTTTGGATCATCCGAAGCATGTCGAGCGTCTTGCTGTATTCGATGTGATTCCGATTCTTGAAGCCTGGAGCCGGTCTGACGCGCGCTTCGCTCAAACCTACTGGCCCTGGATTTTGCTATCGCAGAAAGAACCACTTCCGGAGAGCTATCTGCTCGGCGCGCCGGAAGCTGTCTTCCGTAATCCCTTCGGCCAAGGTTCGTTCGGCCCCGAGGTTCTCGAAGAATACGTCTCTACGTTTCGCGATCCGGCTCGCGTTCATGGCATCTGCGAGGAGTATCGAGCGGCTGCCACCATCGATGTCGAACACGATCGTGCGGATAAGGAAGCGTCGAAGCGAATCGAATGTCCCATGCTGCATCTGTGGGCCGAAGGCGGCCCGCTCGACACTTTCTACGCAAAAGACGGCGGCCCACTCGGCATTTGGCGGCAGTGGGCGCCGCATCCTCAGGGACAGGCGATGAAGGGCGGCCATTTCTTTCCCGAAGAGAATCCTGACGGCACCGCGGTTCTCGTCAAGCAGTTCCTCTCTGCATAAGCTACGTTTGAAGAAGCTATCGGGTACATCACAAATGCTCCTTTGCCCTCCCTCCGAGTGCGACGCCGGGCCGCACTACCGCAAGTTATGAAGCGTAAAGTTATCAGAGAAGCCGTTAGTTTGCGGGTCCGGCAAACAGCAGCAGGTTCCCATCCGGATCCTGCACGACGAAATTGTTGGCCCCCCAAGGCTGCTTTTTCAGCGTCTGCTGAAAGGCAACCCCGGCGGACTGAAACTCAAGAAACAGCAGCTTGATCTCCGCCGCCGTTGCGACCGTCATCGATACAGACAACAGTGATAGCGACAACAGTTGCTCCCGATTACCAGCCGTCGACTCGATGACTGCTCGCTCGACGCACCTGAGATTGAGACGCGCCGCGTCGCGACCCACCTGCGCGTAGTAGGGAGGTTTGCCATAACTGAATACAACCGAAAAGCCCAGCTTCGCACAAAAAAAGTCGCATGATCTCTTGATATCGGTGACCAACAGTTGCGGCTCTGCACCCACAATCGTTGCTTTCAATGGTGCTGCTTTGGATGGCGGCGTTTTCGCAAGTCCGGTTTTCATGGCTTTCCAACTATCGAAGCCATGCTGCCGTGCGACCATTTCCTGCGCATCGCTAAGCTTAAAACTCGCTGCAAGAATCTCCGAGTCGGGCATATTCACGAAACGCGGCAACTGGCCGCGGATTTGTGCGGCGACAGGGTAGTGCTGTTCGCGATGCCACCGCAATATGAGCTTGGCTTGCTTTTTGAGGTTCTCTAGATTGGGCACGCAGGCCTCCACCGATGAGATCGTAGGTGGGCATTGCCCTTCGGCGACGTGCCGTAGCATCCTTACATGCGCCAACAGTATCGGCGGAGGCGTGAGTAGTTGTCAACGAGCCGCGCCACGCATGATTGGACTCCGTCTATTTGCTTGGCCGCGAACCCGTAATCAGGATGTCCACCAGTCTCCTCGCGCTTTGCTGCCAGTCCGGGCCCGATGCCACGTGAGAGACGCCGATCAGTGCGCGAAGCAGATCGAAGGGTTCCAGATCTCGGCGAATGTCGCGGCTCTTGATTGCGCGCTTTACCAGCGAATCGATCGCTCCCTGAATATGAACGCGCGAACCCTCGAACAGTTTCGAAGGCCCACCGACAACCGAGTTCAATGCCGGCGCGATGATCTGTTTGGTTGCGATGTAATCCACGAACAAGAGCATCCACGCTCGCAAGGCTTCAACCGGCGGCATGGCGTCAGAGAATTTTCGCTCTGCTGCCGCTAGCTTTTCTACTTCAGTCCGATAGACCGCTTCGATCAGTGCGTCTCGCGTAGGGAAGTGGCGATACAGGGTTCCGGCTCCAACCCCCGCCGCTCTGGCAATGTCGTCGAGGCTGGCATTCGCGCCGGACCGGGTAAACGCCTCCTTTGCAACTTCAAGAATGCGCTCACGATTCAACTGCGCGTCGGTCCGCGGCTTGCGCGGGGCAATTTTCCGGGTTTTGGCAGGCATAAAAAAAAGTTGCAACCGGAGGAACTCTCCGGTTATCTTAATCTACAGATGCGGAGACACTCTCCGTTTTAATCGGAACCGGGCGGCTTGTCAATAGCCGGTTCTGGATGGGACGGCGTCGATCTCCGGCCTCGATCTTCGGCATACGATTTTCGGCATATAGAGAGGTGAGGAATATGAATCCAGTCGCCCATTACAAGCCGTCGAAAACTTCCAACCCTGATTGCCCCGACCTCATCAGAATGGCGGAACGGGAGTTGTCAGCGTTCTTCAACGCCGTCTCCCAGTTGTTCGGGCGAGAACAGGCCGAGATTTCCGCCGCCGACTGGCTGCAGGAATTGATCGAGACGGATGCACTGCCCGCTTCAGCCCGCGAATGGCGGTTGATTACCGCAAGAGTGCTCACCGAGAAGGTAGTCGCTGCAAAAGTTTCCACTCGGCTCTCCAGTCGAGTGAACACTTCGTCATTATCGGCCGAACCACAAATTGCTTAGGAGGAAAAGATTATGCGTGTTTTTGTTACTGGTGCTACAGGTTTCATTGGCTCTGCAATCGTGAAAGAGCTCATCGGCGCAGGTCATCAGGTGCTCGGCCTTGCGCGCTCAGAAGCGGGCGCCAAATCGCTTGCCACTGCTGGAGCCAATGTAAAAGTCCATCGAGGCGACGTTGAAGATCTGGACAGCTTGCGCAGCGGAGTTGCCGCGTCGGATGCCGTGATCCACACAGCTTTCGTCCATGATTTCGCGAGATTCAAGGAAGTTTGCGAGATCGACCGACGGGCCATCGAGACTCTCGGTGCCGCCCTGGTTGGCTCTGACCGGCCTTTGATTGTCACCTCCGGGACGGCCGTCGCCCATACACCGGGCCGACTGACTACTGAGGAAGATGCGCCTAATTCTCCGATTCCGCGTGTCGCTTCGGAAGAAGCAGCAGCTTCTATAGCGGCGCAGGGAGTGCGCGTTTCGGTGATGCGCCTTCCGCAGGTGCACGATCCAGTCAAGCAAGGCCTCGTCACCTACCTGATCGCTTTGGCCCGAGAGAAAGGTGTCTCGGCGTATGTGGGCGCCGGGCAGAATCGCTGGCCCGCGGCGCATCGGCTTGATGCAGCGTGTCTCTACCGGCTGGCGCTGGAGAAGGCGGCCGAAAAAGGTTCGGCGGGAGCCCGCTATAACGCGGTTGCAGAAGAGGGCGTACCGCTTCGAGAGATCGCAGAGACCATCGGCCGCGGCCTGAAGATGCCGATCGTCTCCAAGTCTCCTGAGGAAGCAGGCGAGCACTTTGGATGGCTCGCGCACTTCGTGGTTGCCGACGTTCCGGCCTCCAGTGCCCTGACGCAGCAACGGCTGGGATGGCGGCCAAAGGGCCCTGGGCTCATCGCTGATTTGAAGGCGATGAAATATTTCGAACAGGCCGCGGAAGCCGCGCTCTCGCGCGGCTAACGCGTGAGCTATCGTGAACAGCGTTCAAGGAGATGACTATGCAGAGCAAACGCGTCGCGCTGATCACTGGGGCCAATCAAGGAGTTGGGCTTCAGGTGGCGAAGGAACTCGTGGCGAACGGTCTCACGGTGCTGGTCGGAGCGCGCAATTTTGAGCGTGGCGAGGCCGCAGCCAGGGAAATTGGGCCGGGGGCCATCGCGATCCAGCTCGACGTGACGGATCGGGCTTCGATCGCCGCCGCGGCGGAACGCATCCGCAAGGAGTTTGGCCGCCTCGACCTGCTCGTCAATAACGCGGCTATCTCGAATACGAGGAAGGGCGATTTGTCCCTCCAGCAGTACGCGAAGATAACCCTGGCGAGCAACGCTTCGCTCGATGAAATACGCACGGTGTGGGAGACCAACGTGTTCGGCGTCCTCGCGGTTTACCAGGCGATGCTGCCGCTGCTGCGCGAGTCGTCGGATGCCCGCATCGTAAACGTGTCAAGCGGTGTTGGCTCGCTAACGGATAACGCGAACCGTGCCCACCCTTACCACGCGTTGTTTAGCCCCGTGTACCCTGCGTCCAAGGCGGCTCTTAACGCCATAACACTGGCCATGATGATCGAACTGGAGTCCACCGGGATCAAGGTCAACTTAGTCTCGCCGGGCTTCACCAAGACAAACCTCAACGGATATGAGGGCACTGCTTCTGTCGAGGATGGTTCTCGCGAAGTGGTGCGCGTTGCGATGCTCGGGCCGGACGGCCCGACAGGTACATTCACGCGCTGGGAAAAGGTAACGATCGCGTGGTGATTAGTCTCGCGCCAACCGCGGCGCTTCTGCTGTCGTGGGTGAAAGTATGACCTACTTAACCGACTAATGTATTCAAGGAGACGACAATGGTGGAAGTAAAAGAGAAGGCAATGGTTGAGGTATTTGGTGCAACATCGACCACAGATGACGTTTTGTCTGGCGTAAATCTGCGGGGCAAACGGATTCTCATAACCGGCGTTTCAGCTGGCCTGGGCGTGGAAACGGCGCGCTCCCTGGCCGCGCACGGCGCCCAGGTTGTAGGTGCGGCGCGGGATTTGACCAAGGCTAAAGCTGCGACTGAGCAGGTCCGAAAGGATGCCGCGGCCAATGGTGGAAGTTTCGAGCTGATTGAACTCGATCTTGGCAACCTGAAAAGCGTGCGTGCCTGTGCCGACCGGTTGCTTGCGAAAGCGGAACCGTTCGACGTGATCATCGCCAATGCCGGAGTGATGGCCACACCGCTTGGCTACACAACCGACGGCTTTGAAACGCAATTCGGTACGAATCATCTGGGCCATTTTGTGCTGGTCAACCGGATTGCCTCGCTCATTCGAACCGGCGGACGGCTGATCAATCTTTCTTCTTTGGGTCACCGCTATTCCAATGTCGACCTCGATGACCCCAATTTTAAGCGGACTCCTTATGAGCCCTTCGTTGCTTACGGCCGTTCCAAAACGGCGAACATTCTCTTCGCGGTTGCCTTCGACAAACGCCATCGGGATCGTGGCATACGTGCAGCGGCGGTGCATCCAGGAGTAATCCACACCGAACTGGGTCGCCACGTGGACGCCAGCGCAATTGAAAAAATCATCGAAGAGCGGAATCGGCAACTCGCGGCGGAAGGGAAGGCGCCGTTCCAGTGGAAGAGTATCCCGCAAGGAGCCGCAACTTCGGTATGGGCTGGAGTGGTTGCTCCCGCTGGAGAAATCGGCGGTCGATATTGTGAGGACTGCCACGTTAGCAGCATCGTGCCGGAATCTGTGCCGGTTGATTCCATAACTGAAGGAGTGCGTGCATACGCGCTGGACGCCAGGAATGCAGAAGCGCTGTGGAAGAAAAGCGAAGAACTGGTGGGAGAGTCGTTCTAGATCTTGTGACTACGAGTCTCACTTCCCAAGAATAGTTCCACGGGGAACGCACGACGAACGGAAGACGACTGAAATGGAGAAACGAAATGATTAAGCAAACTGATTTGGCGGGCAGCTTCACCCTGCCGGGCACGTCCATGACAGTGGACCGTATGGGTTACGGCGCTATGCAACTCGCCGGACGAGATGGAAACAAGCTGGTATGGGGGCCTCCGCGCGATGTTGATGCAGCGATCGCCGTTCTGCGGGAGGCCGTTGCCACTGGTGTGAACCACATCGACACCTCCGATTTTTATGGTCCCCATGTCACAAACCAGATCATACGGAAGGCGCTTTCTCCTTATCCCGACGATCTCGTAATCGTCACCAAAGTCAGCTGCCGGCGCGGTGAAGATGGATCATGGATTCCGGCTTTTTCGCGCGAAGAACTGACAACGGCCGTGCACGACAATCTCCGCAACCTGGGACTGGATGTGCTCGATGTTGTCAACCTGCGCAGTATGTTCAGCATCGAGGAACCTGCAGAGGGGTCGATCGAAGCGCCTATGACCGTGCTAGCCGAACTTCAGCAAAAGGGCTTGCTGCGTCATATCGGGCTGAGCAATGTGACGCCTGCGCAGGTCGCGGAAGCCCGCGAGATCGCTCCCATCGTCTGCGTCCAGAACTACTACAACCTCGCGCATCGAGCCGATGACGCTTTCATCGACGATCTTGCACGGGATGGCATCGCCTATGTGCCATTCTTCCCACTCGGCGGGTTCAGTCCACTGCAGTCGACTACGTTGTCCGATGTCGCCGCACGGCTCGACGCCACGCCGATGCAGGTCGCACTAGCCTGGCTGCTCCAGCGATCGCCCAATATTTTGGTGATCCCCGGAACCTCGTCCGTCGCGCATCTGCGCGAGAACCTTCAGGCTGTGAGGCTTAAGATTCCATCGGGAGTGATTGCCGATCTCGATTCAATAGCCGCGAGCAAGGCCGCGTGAGTTTGTGCGGGGGGAGCAGGCGGAGAGATCCCGACGACGGGCAGCGAGATCTCTCCAACAAAAATTTGGTTGTCGTTGGTTGTCTTAGTCGACTTGCACGTCGCCTGATCCAGTGTGGACGGTAACCATCGGGCCGCCGCCTCGCACTTTGCCGACTACGCTCTTCCGCGACTCCTCGATTCGTCCCTGAACCGTCGTGCTCACCGGATGGCCGAGCGTGACCGAGCCGGAATTCGAAGAGATATCGACGTCAAACGCGGCATCAGACGGCACATTCAGAGTCACGTTGCCTGAGCCCGTGCGGACGCTCCACATATTCTTGGGCAGTCCTTTGCCGTGAATATCGCCGCTGCCCGCCTCGGCGTGAAATCCGCCATTGATTCCGTTGACAGTGATGTTGCCCGACCCGGTGCGGATTTCCACGTCACCCGCTCCCACTTCGTCGACCACAATGTCGCCGCTCCCGGCTTTAATCCGCGCCGGGCCGGAGAGCTCGTGCCCGCGAATATTTCCGGATCCCGTCTGGAAATGCATTTCGCCGGTGAGTCGTGCCAGTTTCAAATCGCCCGACCCGCTCTCCAGGTCGACACTGCCCTTAAGCCCCTCAATCGTCTGATCGCCGCTGCCGGTGTGGCTGTGAATCGCGGTGCTCTCGGGCACCGTGATTTCGTAGTCGATGGAAATGTTGTTGATGTTTACATAGTCGATCCGGATGCTGTTGCCGTTCTGGCGAATGGGAGGATTCGACTGCAATTGCTGTACGTCCTCTTTGTGGTCTCCCCCAAACCATGAAGTGCCCGATTCGATTTTGGCATGGATCGAGACCGTGCCGGCCGGGCCATTGCGGACAATAACATCGCCAGACCGAGTCAGCACTTCAAGATCAACGTTGCCACTAACCTGGAACGAACGGTCGAAGGTTCCAATGACCGATGCGAAGCCAGCGAGCGACGTCGCCAGAATGAAAGCCAGTGTACGCACAGCACGATGGGAAACCTGCGTCATAGTAAATTCGCCTCCGTGGGAATTCGACTATCCGGTGCTCGCTTTTTACTGCAGCACGACCTGATCGCCTTCTTTCAACCCTGACAGCAACTCGGTCTTGGCCCCATTCGAAATGCCGATGCTGACGGCAACCTTTTTCTTGCCATCTTTCGCCTTAGGGTCAGGCACTTCGACCGACGCTTTTTTGTCTTTGTCGTAGATGATCGAGCCTTCTGGAATCTGCAAAACGCCCTTGTGCTCATCGAGAATGATCTCGGCATTGGCCGTCATCATGGCTTTCAGCTCGCCTCCGGGATTGTTGATGGAGACGCGCACTTCGAAGGTCGTCACGTTGTCTTTCTCCACGCCCATGGGAGAAATCTTCGTCACCTTACCGGTAAATGTCTTGTCCTTGAACGACTCAACCTTGATGCGGGCGGGCTGTCCCAGATAAACCTTACCAATATCGCTCTCGTCGACTTTGCCTTTGACGTAAACCTCGCTGGTGTCGCCGAGCGTCATCACCAGAGTCGCGGTCGAACCCAGCACCAGAATCGAACTCACCGCATCGCCAATTTCCACGTCGCGCGACAGTACGATTCCATCCAACGGAGATTCAATCGTGGTGTACGCGAGTTGCTCTTCGAGTTGTTTCAAGTTCGCACGGTCCTGCGACATCTGGCCCTGAGCCTGGCCAATCTTGGCCTGCAATACCTGCAACTGCGCCTTCGCCACATTTTGTTTGTTCAGAGCCATCACGTAATTTTTCTCGGCATCGTCGAGCGCCGAGGCGGAAACTACGCCGTCGCTCGCCATGCCCTTGGCACGATCATAGGCGCGTTTCAGCAGCGGAACGTCCGGACCCTCGGCATCGACTTTCGCGCGCAGCAAATCGGCGCGAGTGCCTTCCAGGCTGGCGGTTGAGGCTTCCAGTTGGGCGCGCGCCTGATCGACCCGAGCCTGAATCTCATCCCGATCGAGGTCGGCGAGCAACTGCCCCTTCTTGACTTGGTCGCCGTAATCGACGTAAAGCTTCTTCACGATGCCGCTGGCCTTGGACTTAACCTCGACCTCGGTGATGGGCGTGATCTTGCCGGTTGCCACCACGCTTTTTGCCAGGTCGCCCTTTTCAACCTTGGCGAGCTTCGAGGGGTCGATCTTGTTGTTGCCGGTCGAAGCGATCACCACACCGGTGACGACCAGAGCCACAACCACGATCGCTATCGAGCTCCAGATAATAATTCGCTTACGCCGCTTCTTCTTGCTATTGCCGTTACCTTCCACGACCGCCTCCTGCTTGAGTTCGAATCTTAGGACTGCTGCCACGTATCTGTTGTTACGGGAGAAACACCGGAATAGTTCCTAAAATGTTCCTGGAATCTTCCTCGAATCTTCCGAATACGCCCGGCATGTCGACCGGCATTTACTTAGACCGCCGGGCGATGAAAAAGAAAGCAATCAGCCGTTTCTTCGACATCGCGTTTGTTCGCCATTGCTTTTCTTCGACATCGTCGGATCGCTGCTTCTCGCTCAGAATGCCCTCGGCTGAAGCCGGTGGCTAGATCCCCAACATTAGATGCCTGCTTCAATTGTACCCATACAAGATGTTGCACCCGCGCAAGGCGAAGATGGCTTGCAACTTCCGGCGGCGGCTGATGCCGAATCTGCCGCCATTCGTCTACCTCCTTTAAAATGTTAGAATTAGGATTCCATGATTGCATCCGTGCTGCTGCGGGTGTTCGTCGTCCTGCTACTGGTGGCGGTGAATGCTTTCTTCGCCGCGGCTGAATTCGCGCTCGTCAGCGTCCGCGAAACCCGCATCCAGCAGCTCATCGAAGCGCATCGCGCCGGGGCTCGCATCGTTCTCAAGCTCCACCAGCAGCTCACCCGCGTAGTCAACGGAGTACAACTCGGCATCACCGTTACCAGTCTGGCTCTGGGCTGGCTGGGCGAGCCGGTTCTGGCCCGCCTGTTTGAATCCTGGATCGGACGCATTCCACACGCCACTCTCTACGCCCACGCCATCGCTGTCACCGTCGCCTTCGTATCGATCACCAGCCTGCATGTCATCCTCGGCGAACTGGTGCCAAAGTCGCTCGCCTTGCAGCGGGCCGAGCGCGTCGCTCTCGCCGTCGCTGCGCCCATGGATGTCTTTCTCACCATCACCCGCCCGCTGACTGTCGGCATGAGTCGCGTGGCCGGCTTTGTTCTCCGCGCCTTTGGAACCCACGAAATCCGCCACGGCTCCGTACACTCCCCCGACGAACTCCGGCTGATTGTGACCGCGGCGCGCACGTCCGGCCAGCTTTCTTCGACGCAGGAAGAAATGCTGCTCAACGCGCTCGAACTCGACAGCATCACCGCCCGCCAGGTCATGGTGCCCCGGACGCGAATTTTCTCGCTGCCCTCCGACCTCACGCTCGATGAAGCCCTGGCCCGCGTGGTCGACGATCAGCACTCGCGCGTTCCTGTTTATGATCCCCAGCGTGGCCCCGAACACATTATTGGAGTGCTTTACGCCAAAGACCTCATGCGCTGGACGCGCCTGCGTCTGTCTGTGCCCGGTACCGTGACCCCGCTGATGCGCATTTCGCAGATCCAGATCAGCCAGATGAAAATCGGCCAGATCATGCACAACGTGCTGGTTGTGCCGGAAACCAAATCGTTGCTCGATCTGCTCGGCGATTTTCAGTTGCGCAAACGTCACCTGGCCGTGGTCGTCGACGAATTCGGTTCGACCGCCGGAGTCATCAGCGTGGAAGATGTTCTCGAACAGTTGGTCGGCAAGTTGGAGGACGAATTCGACGTTGCTTCCGCGCCATCGGCTGTCACCGACGCGAATGCTCCCCTCTTGCTCGATGGAGCCATCAACATTCGCGACCTCGAAAGCCAATATGAGATGAAGCTGCCGCAGGACGAGGGTTACGAGACTCTGGCCGGCTTTTTGCTCTCACGCTTGCAGAAGATGCCCACCGGGGGCGAAGCCTTCGATTATGAGGGACGTCGCTTCAGCGTAGAAAAAATGGATGGCCATCGCATCGCCACCGTGAGAATCGAGCCGGTCCAGGTAACATCCTCACCGGCCGCTTCGGTGCAAAAGGCGGGGGACTGAGGTTTGGGGATTGACTTTGCCGCCCAGCTATTTCAGTCGCTCCCACGTGATCGTCCACGTAACAGAAAGTTCCGTCCCGTCTTTCTGTTTTTCTTTTCTCTGCCCGCGAAAAAAGAAACGATTCTCGCTCATCAGATAATACGGACGCTCCTGACTTGTTCCCACCCAGTTAGGAGACGCGCTAGTTTCCGGATGATGCACCATCACGTGATCGCGCTCGCGTAACTCGAAGGTTCCACAATAGGAGAAAAATCCGTCGAAAGCCTCCGCCGCCTCGGAGCCGGTGGGCGTGTTGTCATCGGCCCAACGATGGCGTCCACGTTTCATCAACTCCGCGCACATGTGGCCGGATGCGGTGTACATGAGGAAGCCGGTTGCATCCGGTCCAAACTCGGCATAGGGCGTGGTGTGTCCGTCGGGATATTTGTTCTCCGTCGAGACCAGCCTCCAGGCACCGAGAAAGTAGTCCCGGACAGAGCCCGTTGGCGTGTAGTCCGGCGCGGACGTGGCATGCGATGGCATAGAAAACAGCATAGTAGCAATCAGCGCGAAAACGAAAACACGAATGCGAATAGACGAGAGACTCGTTTCGCTCAAAGCCAGCTCCTTAATTAGCGATCGGGATTTTAGCAGCCGACAACCAACAATCGAGGCTTGCCGAGAAAGCCTCTTTGCTCCGGCCTCGACAATTGAGAGAATAGCTATCCTCAAATGATTCGGCAAACTAAATGATTCGGCAAATCCTCAGGCGCGTCGCCTACACGCTTCCTGTCATCTGGCTCGTCGTCTCTACCGTTTTTCTGCTGATTCACTTTGTCCCCGGCGATCCCGTCCAGCAAATGCTCGGAGAAGGCGCAGCCGTCGGCGACATTCAGGCTCTGCGCCATGCCTATGGACTCGATGTCCCGCTTGGCCGCCAATATCTGAATTACTGGAAAGGCGTGCTTCACGGCGATCTCGGAAAATCGCTGCGCTTCAATCAGGGAGTTACAAGTCTTATCGTTCAGCGCTATCCCTATACTTTGCAGCTGACTCTGGCCTCGCTCGTAGTGGCTATCCTACTGGCCATTCCTGCAGGCGTGCGCTCGGCCCAGCGCCGCAATCTTTGGGACGACCGCGCCCTCAGCGTGATCAGCCTGTTCGGCCTGTCATTTCCAAACTTCGCGCTCGGGCCGGTGCTGATCCTGTTTTTCGCCGTCAAACTGGGATGGCTCCCCGTCTCCGGCTCCGGGACCTTCGCTCATCTCGTGCTCCCCGCCATCACCATGGGCAGCGCGCTGGCGGCGATCCTGACCCGCATGGTCCGCACTTCCATGCTCGAAGAACTCAGCCAGGATTACATCCGCACCGCCCGCGCCAAAGGCCTACCCGAGCGGACAGTCGTTTATCGCCACGCCCTGCGCAATGCCATGATCCCCATCCTGACCGTCTTAGGATTGCAATTCGGCGCCCTGCTAGCCGGCACCATCGTGACCGAAACCATCTTCAGCTGGCCCGGCATAGGACGCCTCACCATCCAAGCCATCGCCAACCGCGATTACTATCTCGTCCAAGGATGCATTCTGGCAATTGGGTTGACTTATGTTGCGGTAAATTTTCTGACGGACTTACTTTATTCGGCAGTGAACCCGAGGATTCGGCAGTAATCTCGTGTGTGTAGGGCCTATGCGCGGCCGCAAAATCCGCTTGACGTGTATATACAAACTAAATATGATGTATATACGATGGAATCAAGGAGAACCCTATGGCCGCGACCATGACATCGATCCGCTTGGACACCAAATTGGCTGACGAGGCCAAGAAACTTCTCGGTGTAAAGTCCCGCACTGAAGCTGTCCACGTCGCGCTGCGCGAACTGGTCGCGCTGAAGCGTTTCAAGGCTTTGATGAAGAAGAACGGAGGCAAGCTCTCATTCGCCGGTCTCGATGAGTGACCTCATCATTTTCGACACCTCGGTTCTGGTGGACCAGCTGCGCACAGACCGCCACCGGCGGCGAATCGAAACCTTAAGCGGGCTGATCCGTAATTCCTCCGTGGTCATGGCTGAACTCTGGCGCGGCGCCGCAACCCCAGCGGACCGGGACGCTCTGCTGGCACTCGGCAGGAACCATCCTATGCTGACTCCCACGGAAAAAAATTGGCTTGACTCGGGCAAGATACTCGCAAACATTCGCGCTGAACGTAGTTTTGCTGCGGACAAAATGCGAGATCTGCATTTCGACGTGCTCATCGCCCTCACGGCGCGTTCTCATCGCGCTCGGCTGATCACCTCAAATCGCGTGGATTTCGAAATGATCGATCGTTACCGCAAACTCGAGCTTGAGATATGGTAGAAGGCTACGGGCCCACGCCATGTCGACGCTAGCCATCTCGCTCCCTCGCGTCGCTCGTCACAATCCTCTCGCCGCAATCGGAGTCGTGCTCGTCACCATCTTCGTCATCGCCGCCATTTTCGCGCCCTGGATTTCGCCGCAAGATCCCGCGTATATCGATCTGCCGAACCGGTTGCAATCGCCCTCTGCGCATCATTGGTGCGGAACTGATGAACTTGGACGCGATATTCTTTCCCGGCTGATTTGGGGAGCGCGAATTTCTCTGTTTGTTGGCAGCAGCGTGGTGGTGTTTTCGCTGTTGCTCGGCCTCATCATCGGCAGCTTTGCCGGATATTACGGCGGAGGCATCGACCGCTTTGTCAACGTCGTGCTGATGAATGCCTTTCTTTCATTTCCCGGCATTCTCATTGCGATTGCGTTCGTGGCCTTTCGCGGTCCGGGAATCTTCAACCTGATTCTCGCGCTGTCGATTGGCGGATGGGTTGGCTATGCGCGCCTGGTGCGCGCGCAGGTGCTCGCCGTCCGCGAGCGCGAATTTGTCGAAGCCGCGCGCGCTCTTGGCGCAGGCGATTTCCACATCATTACGCGCCACATTTTGCCCAACATTATTCAGCCTGTGATCGTGCAGGCAGCCATTGGCATGGCCGGAGCCGTGCTCGCGGAAGCGACCATGAGTTTTTTAGGATTAGGCGTTCCGCCGCCGACGGCAAGTTGGGGATCAATGCTGAATGACGCCCGTTCGCATCTTTTTGACGCGCCGCATCTGGTGCTGTTTCCAGCAGTGACGGTGATGCTCGCGGTGCTCGCCTTCAATTTTATCGGCGACGCGTTGCGTGACCTGCTCGATCCCAGATCGCGCATTGAAGCGGGTTTGTAACGCGGGAATAAATCTGACACGGAGCGAAGGACCTATGTATTTCGGTTGCACCAACTGAAAGCATAAGTCCTTCAACTACGCTCAAGGTTCAGAATAACGGTCTGCATTGCAGTGTCTGAGAAATCGTTAAGCCGCCTTCGGCGATTGTGCCGCCTTACGCAGCATGGCCAGACGCTGTTGGGTTTGCTTCAAACGCTCTGGTCCTCCCTCCGAGGTCATAATCAGCTTTTCCACGTTGGCGAAAATGGAGGGACTTTGCATTTTCTCGCGCAGCTCTTTGATGAACGGTTCAACTTTTCCGAACAAGACAAACATCTCGCCAGAAAAGCTGGGTTCGAGAAACAGCTCCCGGTTCAACGCGCCGCGCAACACAAACGAGGCCGCCATTTCCCAGTATCCGCCAGCCTGGCGAAGCCACGCATTTTCCTGACTCCCCAAAGCCATGCCGATCTTCACGATGTCGTCCACGGAGTCCGGCCAAAAGCCGAGCCACCAGTTGCGCGCTCTGCGGATCTCCGCTTCGCGGCGCAGGTCATAGAGCTTCACGATCAGTTCGGCATCAGCGGTCGTAGCGGTAATAGACATTCTCGTTTTCTCCGATCAGATGTTAAGGGTTGGTAAATTGTACAAGAAGTTAAGTGCGACGAAGCTAGAGATGATCCAGAGGCAGGAGCGATTCAGCTTATTTGAAATTTGGGATCAGTCCAGAAAGCGTCCATCTCCAATCCAATAAGTTCTCTCACCACTTAGCGATAGAGAGTAAGGTTCCATAGCCTCCCTGGAACACTGGCTCCGCGTGCCTTCGTCGATAACGTTTTGCGGCGTAAAACGTCCAATTCAATGACGGCAAATTGAGGAACTTTTTCCCAGGTTGGTTCGTATGAATAGACATATGGAACTCCAATACCAAATCGAGTGCTTGCAAGACGTAGCGGTCGTGAATCTTTCGGGTCGCATGGTGCGGGGTGCTGCGCTCGACGAGTTCAGGCGCAAGATCGAGCAACTGGAGCGCGTCCGCGTGCTGGTGCTCGACGTTTCTCAAGTCCAGCAACTCGACGCTGGCGGATTGGGAACGTTGTTGTTGGTGCGTCGCTGGGCGATGCAGAAATCGGCAAAGGTGAAGCTGGTGAATCCTCCAGTGTTCTTCAACAGGATTCTGGACGCGACGCATCTCAGTTCAGTCTTTGAGGTTTCTTCACTTCGGGAAGCGATTTCTATCCTGCGCGCCAACGACTGCCGACCGCGATTCGCGATTGCCTGAGCAAGGGCTTACTCGCGGATCGAGGTGTAAGGCGCCTACGGCTTAACCGTCTTCGCGCTGGCGTCGCTTTTTGCTACTGTTCTACTGCCGGGGATGATGTGAGGCTTGGCGAGAGTTCCGGTGAGCGTCCACGATTGCTCGTCGCCGCGGGTCAAAACAAGATCCAAACCGCCGTTCGCAGAAGCAGTCCCGCTGACCTGATAAATACCATCGCGTGATTCCAGTTTTCCGGAAGAAAGTTTCCAACTACCTTGCTGAAGAAGCAGGTCTCCCGCAAACCGGTGGACTGGCAGCGGCGCGGCTGAACCCGGAATTTCAACATGCGGCAAGCTGCCATTTCGTAAGACGAACTGCAACCTGGCGTCCGAACGCCGCAACAGATCGCGAAAACTGTCACCGAATCCGTCCAGCTCAAAATTCCCATCGGCCTTTCCATCAATCCAATCGTCATCCATCAGCGTGGCTGCTTCCGCCAGCGAAATGCCGTTCAAGGTTCCCGAGCCGTGGTAATGAATGCCGCGCGCGGACGCCTCGGTCGGCGACGGATCGCCAGATGAAGCATCGGCAGAAGAAGGACCACGCGATGAAAGATCGATGGTCCAGTTGCCCTGATGTGCGCCTTGCAGCACTTGCGCTCGCAGATCGCTGAGCGTGATCGTTCCTCTATCCAGTTCCACTCTTGTAGCTAACTGCTTTACGGATAATCTCTTCAATGCGAACTGGCCGACATGAAGCTCGCCATGTGCCCGAACTGCGAGAAGCGGCGACGGCCCCGTTGGACTCGTTGAGTCGCTATTCAAGATGAGGTACCACGGACGCTTCGCGGGATGCGGTGTAAGCCACGAAACCAAGTCCCCGCTTGTGAGTTGGTCGGCCATGAGATCAAATTGAAAAATACAACTCGGCGCGGCGCTTCCAAAGTCTGGGGTTGTGTTCGAGATTGCGCTGGTCGTCAGGCTCGGCGCCGTGCAATGTCGTGGTGAGCTCACTTCACCACTCCAATGCGTGCTTTCGATACGCGCCGAGATCTTTTCCAGCGATACAGCTTCCGGTGAGAGGGAGATGGTAGCTGAGGCAATCTCCAGCGGCTCGTTCAATCCGCGGATCGCTGCGCGCACGTTTCGCAATTGGGCAGTTCCAAGAGCGACAGGGCCGGCAAATCCCTGCCATGCTCCGGAGATGCTGACATCTAAGTTCGCCGCGCCTTGCGCTGCTGGGCGCGCAACCGGCAAGGCCAGAACGTTATCAACTCCGTACAAGTCTTTCAGTTCCAGTTCGCCGCGCAGGAAAAGACGATAACCGGCGAATGATAACGAACCGCCGACATCGACTGGTGCAGCGGAGTTCACCCTCAACTGCGCCGGCCCGATCCGCAACAGAGGTCCGGCAGGCTCGTCGTCTTTTATTTCTTTTCTCTTGTCGAAGCGCTGATTGTCTGCGGGCGGTTTGATGGCAGTCGGCGATACTGAAACCAGCGCGAGGGGAATAGTGCCGAAGGTCAACTCGTCTTGTGCACCCACCGCATTCGCGGAATGAGAAACCATCTGCACGTTGCTGAGCGAACCGGTGCCGGACCATGTTGACGCAAACTCCGGCGACGAGCGTCGCGAAATAATGGCCTGCCGTTTAGCCTCCGGCGCGCTGCGGGTGGCGCGAAATTCTGCATTCAGCAATCCAGTCGCCGTGAGATCGCCTGGAATTTGCTGCTTCGCCTGGCGCAGCAATCGAACCATGGAACTCACAGGTACTTTTGCAGCTTCAATCGTTAGATCGTAAGTGGGCGGATTGGCGACTAGAGATGTCTCGCCGCGCAGCCGAAGCGTTCCTTCGCCGACAGGCGATTCGCATAATAGGACCGTAGCCATGCCGGCCACGGCATCGTATTGTCCCGAGCAATTCGCCGCCAGGTGCACATTCTCGCGCTCTACGATGTCGTAGCGGTGGAATCCTTCAATCGCCGCCAGGCTTTCGATCCGCAACGCTTCCGGAGTGCCTGAGAACTTCGCTGAAACACTCACTCCGCCGCGCCATCCGCGGTCCCTTCCGCTCAGCAACTTGGTGATCTGTCCGAGTTGGCCCTGCTGCCATTGAGCGGTGATTTGCAGGGGAGTCGACCGCAGGCTGGAAGCGCGCTGCCATGTGGCGTTCAACTGGAGCAGCCCGGTATCGGTGAGATTAAAATCCGTACGCACCGGCTCGGCCTTGATGCGCGCGCCCCAGGAATTTTCTGAATCCTGCCAGAGCGCCACGTCGGCGTCCATCAGCGCATAGGATTTCTTGATCTGTCCAATCTTGAAGTTGATGCGACCATGAGTCGCTTCGAGATAGGGAAAGGCCGGTCTTGGCTCATAGGCGGGCTTCCCGGTCGGCGCCACTGGAATCTGCGCGTTGCGCTCGATCAGGCTGGCCAGGTTCCAGCGGCCCCGGTCGTTACGCACCAGGTTAATGCTGGGCTCGGTGGCGCTGAGGGTGGCGATCTCGATCCGCCCGCGAAAAAGGGAACGGAGCCTTATGGCCGCGGAGACTTCCTGTGCGCGGATCATTGGTTCAGCGCTGAATGCGGGATCGTCGTAGATGACGAGCCCTTCAAGATCGAAACCCGGTCGCGGCAGAAGGCGCAAGCGGACATTGTCCAGCTCTACGCGGCGACCGAGTGCGCTTCCGATCGAGCCAGCGATACGGTAACGCAGGTGGCGCACACCGGGCCGAAACAGGAAGAGAAGCAGCAGCACAGCCGCAACCGCAGCGATTCCACGCCTCGATTTTAGGAAGCCGGAGCTGAGAAAGCCCGATCTTAGAAAGCTCGATCGCGGAAGTTTCACCGCACGATCCTAAAGGTTCGCGACCAACGCGTTTCGTCGAAAAAATGAATGACGACGTGGGCAAAAAAGCTCAACCGGTCGCTCGCATCGCGAACCAGGTACTGGTCAGGAGGAGTGATAAACGACCAATAGACGAGCAGCGGACGGCCGATCACGTTTCCTCGGGGGATGAATCCCCAGTAGCGGCTGTCTTTGCTGACGTCGCGATTGTCGCCCATACCAAAATAACTGTTCGGCGGCACGACAATATCTCCGCCCTGGATATACGAGGAGAGAGTTGACATCCATTCCTGGCTGGTGATCCCGTACATTTCAGACGGAGGTACGGCAGGGAAGTTGTCACGGTAAGGATCGTAATTGCCGGCTTTGTGCTGGGCGTATGGCTCGTTCAGTTTTTCGCCATTGCGGTATACCGCGCCATCGCGCAGGTGGATGCGGTCGCCCGGAACGCCGATGATCCGCTTCACCACGAACAGCCCCGGTTCTTCCGGAGAAAGAAATACAACGATGTCGCCGCGGCGGATCTCGCGATACGGCATCAGCGGGCCCATCCAATGCGTTGGTGGAGCGAACTGCTCGCGGTTCACGAAGACGTGGTCGCCGATCAGCAGCGTGTCCTCCATTGAACTCGAGGGAATCTCGAAATTCTGCAACAGGAAGGTAGTGACAAAAAGAAAGATGATGAGCAGTTCCACCAGCGAAGCCAGAAATTCGACTGCCGTTTCGCGTGGCTTCTCGTCCACGGTGGTTTCGGTATCTCTGGGCGCGTTTTTCACTGCTTTCGGCATTTTTTGTTCGGCAGAATCTCAGCGTACCGGCTTTAGCGTCCGCGACCAGCGCGTCTCATCAAAGAAGTGAATAACGATGTGTGCCAGGAACCCAAGCCGGTCTCCGACGCCGCGCATCTCGTACTGGTTGGGTGGAGTCACGAATGACCAGTAGATAAACATAGGGCGGCCGATCACGTTCTTGCGCGGAATGAATCCCCAATAGCGGCTGTCATAACTGACGTCGCGATTGTCGCCCATAGCGAAGTAGCTGTTCGGCGGGACGACGATGTCCTGGCCTTCGAGATGCGCCGGGAGTTCCTGAATCCATTGTTCGTTTCTTACCCCATACTCGTCTGACGGAGGCACGGCAGGAAAGTTGTCGCGGTATGGATTGTAGTTGGCGAGTTTGTGCAGAGCGTAAGGCTCGTTCATTTTTTCGCCGTTGCGATAGACGACGCCGTCGCGCAGGTGGATGTGGTCGCCGGGGACGCCGATAATCCGCTTCACTACAAACAAACCTTGTTCTTCAGGCGAGAGGAACACCACAATATCGCCACGGCGAATGTCGCGATAGGGAAGCAGGGGGCCCATCCAATGTGATGGCGGAGCGAACTGCTCACGGTTTACGAAGACGTGGTCGCCGATGAGCAGGGTGTCTTCCATTGAACTGGAGGGGATCTCAAACGCCTGCAGAATGAACGTGATGATGAATAACCCGGTGACCAGCACGCCCGCCAGCGAGGCCAGGAATTCCACCGTGGTTTCGCGCGGTTTTTCCTCGACCGGAGTTTCGTCGGCTCTTTCGTTCCCTTGGACTTCCTCTTTCTTAGGCACTTTTGGCCATCCGTTTCGTAGAAATTTATAATGGCGAATTCAGGCAAAGCATTGTTCTTACCGCACCAGCCTGAAAGTACGCTCCCACCGCGTCGTCTGGAACACGTGCGTCACCGTGTAGGCGAGATGAAAAAGTCTATCACCCACGGTTGGCGTTCCGGGAAGGTCGTTGTTCATGGCACCTGACGACCAGTAAATCAGCAGCGGACGTCCGATGATATTTTCGCGCGGGACAAATCCCCAGTAGCGGCTGTCCTGGCTGTCATCGCGGTTGTCACCGAGCACAAAATAATGGTTCTCGGGGATGATCAACTGGTGGTCTTCGACCAGTTTGGGCATTTCCTTCCACCATTTGGCATCGACTCCATAGTCAGGAGAATCGGTCCGCGGGAAATCGTCTCGATAGTAGTTGCGCAGGGAGGTGTACTGCACGTAGGGCTCCTGCACCAGAGTTCCGTTTACATAGACGCGTTTGTTGATGAGGCGCAAGCGGTCACCGGGCAACGCCACGACACGCTTCACAAAGTCCTGCGCGGGATTCACCGGATAATGGAAAACGATGACGTCGCCCCGGCGGACGCTGCGATAAGGCAGAAGACGATTCCATCCCACTTTGCCGCCGTAGCAGAATTTATCGACCAGCAGATAATCGCCGATCAGCAAAGTCTTTTCCATGGATTCCGACGGGATGGTGAATGCCTGCACGAGAAAGGTCACTACAAAAACGGCGATCACAATCGTCCCCGCGACGGATTGAATCGTTGCGGGCCAATCGCCAGCGGAAATCCTCTCACTCCACGACATAGCCACAAAATATTTCTGCGCCGACGCGATCTTATCCAAGCCGCGTCTCTACGGGAAATACGCTACTACTTTGGATGCGGTGCCTCGGCCGAAGCTGCCAGACGCTCCAGCGCTTGCCCGGCCGCTTCCTGCTCTGCTCGTTTCTTGGTCGCGCCTTGGGCGCGCCCGACGAATTGTGCCAGCGCTGGCTCGGGTATTCTGACCTCGACCGTAAAGGTTTTCTTGTGCTCCGGGCCTTCCTCCTTTACCAGCGTATAAACTGGTTGCGGCCAGCCTCTAGCTTGCAAAGCTTCCTGTAGCGCGGACTTGAAATCCATCACCGGGATGGCGCTGGTTTCGAGGTTCATTTGTGCCAGTTCCGGCTCGATGATCGCGCGAACTACGAAGTTGCAGGCCACCGTCCAACCGCCGTCAAGATAGAGTGCGGCAAGGATTGCCTCCAGCGCGTCTACCAGTAAACTCGCCTTGTTGCGGCCGCCACTCTTTTCTTCGCCGCGGCCAAGGCGCATGTAGTGACCGATCTGTAATTGCTCGGCCACATGCAGCAAATGCCGCTGACCGACAAGGTGCGCACGAAGCTTGGAGAGTTGTCCTTCCTGAAACTTAGGGAAGCGGTGGAAAAGCGTCTCGCTCGTTACCAAGCCGAGCACTGCGTCGCCCAGGAACTCGAGCATCTCGTTGTCACCGGTGGACAAAGCATTGGCTGTGCCCAGCGCCTCCACCTCGCGAGCTTGCGAGCTGTGAGTAAGGGCCTGCTCCAGCAGTTCCCGGCGCTGGAAGCGGTGACCGAGGCTCGCTTCCAGTTCCATAATGTCGTGTGACTTCATTCTCGTAGAGAGACGCGGAGGCGCGGCCATCCGCGTCTCCGCGGGAGTGGCGGTTAATTCTTGGGCGGAGTCTGCGCTTGTGCCGGCGGCGCGCCTCCGGTGAGCGCCTGCAAACGGTCGCGTTCATGGCGCGCCAGCGTTCCAATCGAGGTGTTCTCCTTGGTCATGTCCACCGCTTTGTTGGCCCATTTGAGCGCGTCAACATAGAGCTTCTGTTGTTTCTCTTTATTGTCGGAAGCCGCCGTCCCCTGTTTATCAATCACCAGCGCCAGACGAAGAACGTCCACCGGCGTCGGGTCGCTGGGGTAGGCGTCGATGGCCTTCTGCAGGTCATCCTGCGCGACCACATAGTTTTCTTTCCTGTATTCGATGGCTCCCATAATCGAGTAAGCCTGCGAGCGCAATCCCGATTTATAAGCGTCGATCTTTTCCTGGGGCGTCCCCGCCTGGACGGCGATGTCGGTGTCGATGGTCTGCAAAGACTTTTGCGCCATGGCGATGGCATCAGCGTAGCGCTGGTCCTTGTCGATGTCGGTGTCGCGGGTTTTTTCGGCAATCACCGTGGCGACCGCCTGCAACGCATCAGGATCATCCCCATCTGCCGCCAGAACCTTGCGGCCCATCGCTTCGACCTTCTCGGCGTTGTTGGCGCTCTGGTAGAGGTGCATGGCATTCTTGTACAGCAACACGCGGAGTTCGCTATCCGGGAACTTGGTGGCAAAATCGTCAGCTGCCTTTTCCATTGCGGCCGCATCGGTATTTCCTGCTGCCCCTTTGTAGGCGTCGAACTCTGGCTGTGTCTTGGCCTGCGGCGGACGCTTGCCCGCTGGGGCTGCAGGAGTTGCAGTTTGTGCACCAGCCGCTGGCGCCGTTTGACCCGCCGCTGGCGGAGTCTGTGTCTGTCCGCTGGTCTGGGCTGCCGCCCAAACCGCGAAGCTCAGAATTCCCGGAATCAGTAATGCCGGAATGATTGCTGTTCGCTTCATGCTGTCTCCCTTAATCCGTAGGTTGCAAGGCTTCAGAGCTTCGGCGTTCTCCCAAAGCCCGCTTGCTCGCGAGCCATAACTTTACCACTACGAACTCTGAAACCTGGCAACTTCGAGGTTTTCGATCTTGCTGTTTCCTACTCCGGACGCTTTCCCGCCGGGGGCTCATATGGTTGTTCCAGCCCCTGGCGCGCGGCCGACGCCACTTTTGGCAGGGATACCCCTGCCGCATCCAGAGCCGCACGATACTGGTCCAGGGCGGCGTCCCGATTTTCTTTGAGATCGAAGATGCGTCCCAGATAAATGTGAGACCATGCGATCACATCGGGGTCGTGCGCCATCTGCAACGCTCGTTCGAAGTAGGAGCGCGCCCCGTCGATGTCCCGGTTCTGTGTCGCAACTTCCGCCAAAATAAACAATGCGCGTCCGGCGTCTTCTTCCCGATCATCGAGCGCCTTTTGCGCCAGCTTTTGGGCAGTTTCCCGGTCGCCAGCCGCCAGCCGCCGCTCGGCATTTAGAAGCAGGTGATTCTGACTCCCAGGCTGATGCAGTAGTTCGGGCGCGGCCTCGTGGGCAAACTCGATCTGCGCTGCCCGCTTCATTTCCTTATTGACTTCGATCTGGCCGATGAGGTCGGGGTAAGCATTGCGCATTCCCGCCGCGTCTCGATTGAACTTATCCAGGGCATCGTAAAAATAACGCGTCAGGATGTAGCCTTCTTTATCGTCCTGATCGAGATCCTTCACCAGTTGTGAATCTGAGACCTTGGTCAGGTGTTCTTCAATTGCCCGCACCAGAGATTCGGTCACCAGCAGCGAAATATTGTTTTTGAACGCATCATCCATCGGCGCGTCCTGCACTCTGCCGAGCAGCGGTTCCAGACGCTTGAACGAGCCACCGTTCTTTAAGGCCAAGGGATCCAGAAGATAATGCAGGTAGGTGTGGCGGATCTGCTGCATCTTGATCGACGTCGACGAGGTCGGCGAAATCACCACGTAGTAATTCGAGCCGTAGTTGCGCGCGTTGGTCTGTGCGGGTGCGCCCATCGCATCCAGAAAAATGGTGAACTGCCGTCCCAGGTAGCCCGCCGAAGGCATCTTCAGATAAATCTCGGTGTCGAAGGTCATCTTCGCCAGCGGAGCATGATAGATGTCGACCATTTCAGCGTAACGGGCGTGATGTTGTTCCCAGATAGAATGCAATCCGAGTTTTTCGTAAAAAGCCCTCATGAGCGGCACAAAGTCGGCGACAACTTCGGCATCGGGCGGCAGTTCCACTGCTTTCACCTTGAGCGCAAAAGCCGGCGGCGTGTCGAGATAGAGTGCCAGGGATACATAGTGCGAAAGGTCATGCGTAGGGTCCGGAGCCTGATGCTGCCGGTAGAACAAGCACATGGGACCGATGACGTCTTGAGCTCCGGGCGTGTTCTCAACCGCGCTTCCAATCTCCGACCGGATCTGCGAGCGCAATGGATCGGATGCGCTCAACTCCTGGTCGTATCCGCAGGTATTGATCGCGGTCAGCACCGTGAACAGCGTCTCGCTGGTCTCAAGAGATACCTGCGGAGCGTCCTGAGCGCTTCCGGAAGACGAAGCCAGCATTATTGCCAGGCCGGCAGCGAACGAGAATCGAACGACCTGTTTCAGGAAGATCCCTTGGATCCGAGACATATAAGGATGAGCTAGAAGTAGTGTACGAACTGGTCAATTCGCGGTCAAACCGCAAACGCGAGACAACGCCGTAGAAACGGAGTTTACCTTCATGAAGGGAGACGCGGCAGGGCGGCGTCTCTGCAGAAGCTAGCCCTTTACGCTGATCTTCGAAAACGACAGCACCGCTGTCCCTGACGTTGGTCGCCCCATTGAAAGCGCGGGATGGAAAGTCGTAAAGATCAGCAGGTTCTTCAACTGGGGCAGCACTGCCTGGGCTTCACCCGGTTGGGACAAAATGCGGTAATCTTCCACGCGTCCGTTGGCATCCACGTAGGCTTCAACCACCACAGCATCGTCGCCCATATTGCCCAGCGAAGTGCCAAATGCCGACTGTTCGAGCTGGGGCCCGGTGTATAGCATCAGCGGAACGTCTCCGCTATCAGCCCGCAGTTCCGCCGGTAGCGCAAAGAAGCCGAGCAGCAATCCGAAAATCAGCACCGCACTCACCAGTCCCGCCGTCGCTGGGACCATGAAAGCGTTCAACCCGTTCTGGAACCTCACCAGCGCACCCTCAAACCGCGGACGGCGTTGCTGCGCAGCCTCGCGCGAAATTGCCAGCCGGAGTTTCAACGCCAGATCGGCCGGCGCCTTCTTGCGGCCCATTCTTGCCAGCAACTGCTGCGTGCGTTGCGTGGCGGCATACTCTCGCGCGCAGGATGAACATTGCTCGACATGGCCGGTAAGCGCAAGCATTTCCGATCCGCTCACGCGGCCATCGAGATACGGCGAGAACAATTTCCTTATCTCAGTGCACGTCATGGTGTCACCTCAACTTCCCGTCCACCGCGCGAACCTTCCCGATGACTTTGCGCGCCAACACTCTGCCGCGAATTGGCAGAAGCCGAATCGCCCGAAGCGCCTTCGTTCATGGGCCCACCGCTCGGAGCTTGATCGGTCGCACGCTCGCCCAACCCACGCTCGCCCAAAGGCCGATCACCGTCGGGGATGAGCAGTCCTAACTCCGGACCCACTTCCCGTACATATCCCGTCAATGTTTTGCGCAATGCGGCCCGGCCGCGAGTGATGCGCGACTTCACGGTCCCCAGCGAGATGGCCAAAACTTCGGCAATTTCCTCGTACGACATTTCTTCCAGATCGCGCAAAATCAAAGAGGTGCGATAGGGCTCGGGGACTTGCTGCAAAGCCTGCCCTACGGCCGACCGCACTTCCTCATGCGCGAACTGTTCGAGCGGCGATTCACCCGGATCGACCAGACGATCTTCTCCCGAAAATTCGTGGTCACCCGCCGCGATCGGCTCAATCTGCATTTCCTGCGCCTTGTGCCGGAACCACCAGCGCCGGCGGTTCGCCGCCTCGTGCAGCGCAATGCGGTAAATCCAGGTTTTCAGACTGGATTCGCCGTGGAAATGTTTCATTCCGCGGAATACCTTCAGGAAAACGTCCTGTGTGGTATCAGCCGCGTCAGAAGGGTCGTTTACGATGCGGTAGATGAGGCTGTATATGGGCTGGTGAAATTCGCCGATCAGCCAGGCGTAGGCCTCTTCTGAACCCGCCTTCAAGGCAGTAACAACGGCGGATTCTTCGGTTCGGGCCCCGATCGCGCTGGCAAAATCGCCCAATGCAGTTGCTCCCGCCATGGCGGCGTTACCTCAATTATAGAGTGACTTTGGTCCGTCGCGGGAACCTTAATTTCCCGCCTAACCTGTCGCCAACCTGACTTCGATAACGTTACGACTGCCCGCTCTCCAGCTTATCTATTTAGACTCCGCGCCCGGGGTTGGAGTTCCAGTCGTAACTCTTTTATTTGCAATAGGAACTGATAGGACCCCCGCAGCATCGTCCTGCATTGCAGGTGAGTGGTGCAAAATGGCGTGTTATCGTTACGCGGCTAACGAGCAGAAATCTAGTTCGTCGAAGCCTGTGGCTTTGAGGAATAGAACGAGGAACGAGGTCAAAACGGATGCGTGACACGCCGAGACGAGCAACTCTTCTTTACCTCTTATTCACGTTCCTGTTCAGTTCTGTGATCTGGTCGCTAATCATGTGGTCGGGCCATCTTGGCATGGGATTCGGCACGATGATCGTAGCAATCATGTGGTGTCCAGCCTTGGGCGCCGTGGCGACTTGCCGCTTACTGGGGCGCAGCTTTCGCTCGCTGGCCTGGCGCTGGCCGGAGACCCGCTACGTCACGGTTGCATATGTTACTCCTCTGGCCTACGCGATAATCGCGTACGGCGCGGTCTGGGCCTTGCGGCTGGGAGGATGGAGCCGGGATTTAGTGAACCTGGTGGTGCAGCGCTTTGGCTTGCGGGGAATGCCGGCTTGGGGGACGTTTCTCCTCTGGCTTTTCTTCACCGCCACGGCAACCATGATCCTGCGAATGGCGACGGCTCTTGGTGAGGAGATCGGCTGGCGGGGGTTCCTGGTGCCCGAACTAGCGAAGCAGATGTCGTTCACGAAACTAAGTTTGCTAAGCGGAATCATCTGGGCTGCATGGCACGCTCCGCTGCTGCTCTTTGCCGACTACAACGCAGGAACGAACCGCGTTTATGGGATGGCCTGTTTCACGGTGATGATTGTCTCAACCAGCTTTATCTCTGCCTGGCTGCGACTCAAGTCGCAGAGCTTGTGGCCTCCGGTGGTGCTGCACGCTAGCCACAACCTTTTCATTCAGACCGTCTTCGATAGCGTCGTGCGCGACACCGGCAAAACCCTGTGGTACACGACGGAGTTCGGCGCTGCACTGGCAGTGGTCACCGCCGGTTTTGCCGCGTATTTTTGGACGAGGCGGGCAGAAGTGGAATCGTCACAAGCATCGGTCGTTATTCAAGAACCTCTGTAGTGCTCCAAACGGCCTCACCGTGTCCCTGAACTCTGATCCCTTGCCCTGTTACGATATTCCAGTTCAGTACTCAGCCGAACAGGAAAAATCTTATCGGTTTAAGGAGAAATCATGCCCCTGGTTCGAATTGATCTTCTGGAAGGGAAGTCCCTGGAATATCGCGCGCAGGTTGGTCAGATCATTTACCAGGCAATGGTTGAGGTCATCGGCGTGCCCAAGGACGACCGCTTCCAGATTGTCACCGAGCATCCGCAATCCGGTTTGCTGTTTGACCGTAACTATCTTGGGGTTCATCGATCGGACGATTGCATCTTCATACAAATCACTCTCAACACTGGCCGTACGGTTGAAGCCAAACAGCGCTTCTACAAAGCCATTGCCGATGGCTTGCACGAAGTGCTCAAGTTGCGGCGCGAGGACGTCTTCATCAATCTCGTAGAAGTGGGAAAAGAAAACTGGTCGTTCGGCAACGGCGAAGCGCAGTATGTGACGCCCAGGGGCTAAATGGACAAGGTTGAGTCAACGGGGCTAGTTAGACGGCCTCCAACTTCGGCGCCGTTTAATCTGGAAATTTTAACTCCGAACCGTCTCTACCTCCTCCGTTCGACATCCAATTTCCAATTGCCATCGAAGATGCTGGACCAGTTTCAATACCGACCGGAGTCTCTCCGCTGCGGCTGAGGGCAGGTTCGGAGTTTCCATCGCCAGTTCCGTCGAGAGCAACAACGCTGTCATCGTGCCGCTCAATTCGCCTCGCAGATTGCCGATCGCCGCTTGCCGGGCGGTCACCTCTTCGCGCCGCTGCCGTCGTACTGCTGCCCGCACTTCCCGCACCAGACGGTCTATTCCGCTGATCGCGAGATTGATCTGCACCAGAATGGCCGTGCCCAAATGTCCGATTGTGTTTGCCGCCTCGTCGGGTTCGCTTTCGAGCAGGTACTGATCGAACACCACGGCTAGATAGCATTCAGCGCGCAAAAGCTGGGTAGCCCGCACCAGATTGTCCGCGATCACGAACTCCTCGCCGATAGCCTCGCGCAGTGCTTCCCCACATTCCGCCGCTCGTTCGCTCGGCGTCACCAAAAGGATCATGCCGAATCCTGCCGCAACTTCCGGGCCAATTGCAATTCGTCTCAAAACAAATGTCTTAGGCGCGCTAGCCGCCTAAGAGTCGTTCTGTTTTGGCACACGCGCGCCGACGGCCAGCTCAGTTTTGGGATTCATACTCCTTCAGCTTGCGGTAGAGAGTTGTCTTCCCGATCCCGAGCAGTCGCGCAGCCAGCATCTTGTCTCCGTTGACCTGCGCCAGCGCATTCAGAATCGTCTGTTTTTCCAGTTCTGCCATCGGCACGATCCCGCCAGCCGGTTGGCTCAGCCTCATCAGGTCAAGCGGCGCTCCGTAAACCGCTGTGGGCAGATCGCGGATTTGAATTTCGTTCGCGCTGCTCAACGCGCAGGCTCGTTCCAGGGCGTTCTCCAGTTCGCGCACATTGCCTGGCCAGTCGTAGTGCATCAGCGCCTTCAGGGCTTCGTCCGAGATTGTTTTTTCCACTCCGGCATCGCGTCCGATGCGCTCGAGAAAATGCGCCACTAGCAGTGGAATATCGGGCCTCCGCTCGCGCAGCGCGGGAATCCGCAGCGTCAGCACGTTGAGCCGGAAGAACAGATCGCGACGGAACGTGCCGTCAGCAACTGCGCGTTCCAAATCACGATTGGTCGCGGCTAGAATCCGCACGTTGATCGTGACTCGCTTCACGCTTCCAACCGGACGGATTTCCTTCTCCTGGATCGCCCGCAGCAGTTTCGCCTGCAAGTCGGTCGGCAACTCTCCGATCTCGTCCAGAAATACCGTGCCTCCTTCGGCCATCGCCAGCAATCCATCTTTGGGATGGGTCGCCCCGGTGAAGGCGCCGCGTACGTGCCCAAACAGTTCGCTTTCGATCAACGTCGGCACCAGCGATCCGCAGTCGACCGGAATAAACGGCTTGTTACGGAAACTGCCGGCAAAGTGGATGGACTTCGCCACCAGTTCCTTGCCCGTGCCGCTCTCGCCGAGAATCAGCACCGGATGCGAACTCTGTCCGGCCTTCGCCACGATGCGGTAAATTTTCTCCATTTCTTGCGCGCGCCCTATGATGTTGCCGAAGCCTTGCCGCGACCTGACCGTCTCCCGCAGCATCCGGTTCTCCGTCTTTTGCCGTAAATGTGCCGCCACCCGTCCCAACAACTGGCGCAGTTCCTCCATACTGAAAGGCTTGGTGACGTAGTCGAAGGCGCCGTCTTTCATCGCCTGCACCGCCGACTGCACAGTGCCCTGGCCGGTCACCATGATCACCACTGCCTCCGGACGATGCTTTTTGATCGTATGCAGCGCTTCCAGACTGCCCGCGCCGGGCCGCAAGTCGAGGAGCACCGCGTCGGTCGAGTTGCTGTCGAGCAGCCGGTAGGCCTGTTCGGCAGTCTCTGCCACCTGCGCGTTAAATCCGAGCGACCGTGCTACTTCGCGCGACGCCTCACGAATAGTGTGGTCATCATCCACAATGAGCAGGTTCAGAAAGTTCGCGCCCTCAATTTGCAGAAGACGATTCTGGCTAAGGACGGCAGTGGACGATGCAGCGAACATAGAGTCTCCTCGTTCTGACCGATAAAACTGTGATCTACAAAGACGTAATCAATGAGGCTGTGATCCGTAATCAAACCAACCGCTTCTTGACTCGATCGTGACCTTCTTCACGCGCCCTGCACCGGAGCGATGGCATCGCCGGCCGGGGCCCCGACATCCGGGATATCGGCAATCGGCATGAATATCTCAATCTTTGTGCCTTTTCCCGGCTGGCTTTCCACGACGATTGCGCCGCGCAGCTCTCCCACGATGCGCTGCACAGTTGCCAGTCCCACCCCCGTCCCCATTCCTGGGTTCTTGGTGGTGAAGAAAGGTTCGAACAAATGCGCGCAGGTTCGCGCGTCCATGCCACAGCCAGTGTCTTTCACGGCGAGGACGGCCGCGCGTCGGATCTTGCTGGACCTGGCACTTGCTTGCAACTCAGCACTGTGAAGTTTCTCCTCGTGAACTTCTACGTCCGGAAATTCCGCAGCTCGCGTCCTTAGGTCGATGGTTCCACCTTGCTGCATGGCGTCGCGCGCATTCAGCACCAGGTTCAACAGAATCTGCCGTACCTGCGCCGGGTCAGCGAGCACAACTCCGTCCTCATCGAGCGTGGAGTCGAGCACCACCGTCAGCTCGATCTGCTCGCCGATCAGCCGCCGCAACAGGTTCTGGGTCGAGAGCACAATTTCGTTGATTCGAACCGGCCGCAGTTCCGGCCCCTGCTTGCGCGCAATCGCCAGCAATTGACGGGTCAGCGCCGCGCCGTGCTCGCCCGCCATGCGCACTTCCTCCACCTGCTGCACCAGTTCGTTTACTGCCGACTCGAACTGTTCTGCGTCGCGCTCCGTCGATTCGCTGTTTTGCCTGCCATTCTTCGCCAGGCCGGCGCTCAGCAGATCGCAATACAGCAGAATCCCGGTCAGCAAGTTGTTGAAGTCGTGCGCGACGCCCAGCGCCAAGCGTCCGATCAGCTGCATCTTCTCGGATTCGCGCCGAAGCTGCAATTCGTCCTCATAGTCGTGGGGCGCCGGAAATTGGCTAATGGCATTCATGGAGTTGCAGATGTCAGGTCTTGAGCCTTAGTTCTCGGTTGAGGCGCTGAGACCCGACACCTGTGCTAGCGAAGAGTGTAGAGAAAATCCCGTCGCCGCTAAGTGCGGGCCGTCACAGTAAATTTGTGACGATTCGGGCGGTGCTCAGCCAGGTTGGGGCCTTGTGCTTCGGGGCGAGGTTGTATTTGAATGGACTCATGCCGTCCCGCCCGGGCCTGATCGAGACCGTCCCGCCACGGATCGTCCAAGTAAAGACCTTCCGGCCAGACATCATCTGGCTAGTACTCGCCTTCCTGATGACCGGTGTGTTTTCCGCCTGTGGACGCCCTCCAGCCGACAATGCTTCGAACTCCTCGGGATCACAGAAGCTGCCCTTTGATCGCCAACCGGCATCCGCCGGAGTTTCGCCGAGTCAGTCGCTGATTCCATCGACGAGCAAAGTCCCTGAGGGCACTCCGATCCCGGTTCGGCTGCAGAGCGCGCTTTCGAGCGCATCGTCCCATGCGGGCGACACGTTTAACGCCGTCGTCGATGAAGCGGTCGAGGTCGACGGAAAGACCCTGATCGCAAAGGGGGCGCCAGTGGTTGGCCGCGTGCTTGAGGCGAAGGCTGCGGCGGGTTCCGGGGCAACGGCGCCACGAGAAAGTGCGAACGAACCGGGCTACGTACGCATTGCACTGGTGAGTTTGAATCTGGACGGGCGCACTGTGCCGATAGAGACTTCGAGCATTTTTGCCAAGGGGGGCCCGCGTGAGGAGCGAAACGCGGTCACCGGCCAAACCTCGAGCACCGTGAGAGACATCGCGAAAAACAAGAACATTGCGCTCGGCATCGACCGGCGTCTCACCTTCCGCCTCGCCCAAGCTCTGGATTTGAGATAACCTTGCTCCGCGAAAAGGTCGGCGAAGATCGTCTGCAAAAAGAAACTTAGCGGCTTGGATATTGCGCCTGTACCGAGCAAGATGAGGGATGACGGCCAGAGGAAATGCCATGCAGATTCGTTTGCGTCGGCCGCGGTTCGCGGCATCACTCGCAGCCTTATCCTCGTTAACGCTTGCAGTCATTGTGCTAAGCGCGCCGGTGTTCGCCCAAATCGGCGTGGCTATCATGTTTGGACCGCCTCCGATTCCTGTGTATGACCAGCCTATTTGTCCCGGTGACGGCTATCTCTGGACTCCCGGATACTGGGCTTATGACTATGACATTGGCGATTACTACTGGGTTCCGGGAACGTGGATACTCGCGCCGGAGGTTGGGTTCCTCTGGACTCCGGGCTGGTGGGGATGGGACGGCGAAGGGTTTGTTTTCCACGGGGGTTACTGGGGGCCGCATGTAGGTTTCTATGGCGGGATCAATTATGGTTTTGGCTATTTCGGGTTGGGATTTGAAGGCGGACGCTGGGACCGCGGGCACTTTCTCTACAACCGCGCGGTACTGAATGTGAACATCACCGACATGCACAACGTGTACAACACGACCGAGTATCACGAGAATGTTAACCACGTTAGCTTCAACGGCGGCCATGGCGGAATCGACGTGCATCCGCGACCCGAGGAAATAGCGGCGGAGCATGATCGGCATATCCCACCGATCGCGGCCCAAACCGAGCACATACAGCAGGCGCGGAGCAATCCGCAGCTTCGCGCTTCGGCGAACATGGGCAGGCCGCCGATCGCCGCGACAGAAAAGCCGGGAGAATTCAGCGGACACGGCGTGGCGGCGGCGAAAGCAGCGGGAGGGACGTACACTCCGCGCATGAATGCTCGATCGGGTTCACCCGTGCATCCGCGTGACTTGCCCGCTGCGGAACATCCCGCGCTGCCGAGCACGGGTAATCAGAAGCAGGACCACAAGAACCAGCAAGAGCAAGACAAGATGCTGGCAAAGCAACAGCAGGAGCGCGACAGACTGCAGCAACAGCAGGAAAAGGACCATCAGCAACTGGCGAAACGAAACGCCGATGACGCCGCCCGGCAGCAGGTGGAACTGCGGCACCAGCAACAGACCCATCAACTGCAGCAGAAACACCAGCAAGAGCAGCAACAGTTCCAGCAGCAAGTGCAGAAGCACTCAAGCCCTTCGCGCAAATAGTTATCGCCCTGCGACGAGGCCGGATAGCGAAAACCCCGGCGGACATCGAGCGTCAGCGGGACGCTTCGGCCGGATTATTGAAAAAACGATCGATTGTCGAAGTGAAGTTCTCCTGAATAATCTTCTTCGCCGGGTCTGCGTCGCCGCGCGTTACATCAATGCGCGTTACATCAATGAGTTCTGCCGTCCGAGGGATCGCTTGATGTGGCCAGATCCAGGTCAAGGTGCAGCCGTTGTACTGGATCGAGGCCGGGAGCGTAACAGTTTTGATCGTTGTCGTAATTGCCGCAGGCGGCGGCGAAGTGCGATCGCCGCGGAGACTGAGCGAATTGCCAGACCTCGGCAAATGCGATTCCGGACGATTCCGGAACTATTTCCGGAGAAAGATCTTTCCGTGAAGCGGCGCATCCCGGCGAAGGCGGGCAAGAGTCGTTGACGACCCAGTATTTTATTTTTCGTCCACCGGCGTTTTGGCGAATGTCTTCCGCGGTAATGACTGAAGCGCCCGGGCTTTCTTTCGCCGCGATACCGGAGCAGTACACGCCGGCCGAAAAATGCGCGGCATCGATGCGATCAACCCAGGCGTGAAGATAAGCCCGTTGTTCGGGAAGCAGGCGTCCACCTTGTTCCTGGTCGAGGAAGATGACGGTGTGCGCGGGAAATCCTTCGGCGCGGGCCGCTGAGATTGCCGCGTCGGCATCGGAGTTGCCGAGTTGCGTCGCATCTCTGCCGGCTTTGATCTCAGAATTCTTGATCTCCGCATCAGTGCGGCCATTGAATAAGACCAGGAAACCGAAGCCCGCCGACTGAAGAGCTTTTCGTTTTCCCGTCCACGAATTGGTTTTCGATCCTGGTGGATTATTCAGCCAATAGCTCGAATACGCGAAGGTTTCGCGGAGGGTCTTTAAGTTGGCATCGCCAGGATAGTCGTTGCGATCGAAGCCGAGAAAGGCAGAAGACGCCTCCGGATGCTTCCCGGAATTGTGCACTTGCGGAAAACTGGCGGCAGAAAACCCGATGATCGCGGCCATCAGCAGAGCGACTCTCATAGTGGCTTGCCTTTCACCTCAAGCCGTCACTACCAACGGACCAGATTGTCTGGATCATCGACCAGCACAACATCGTATTTTTCCAGCATTGGCATCAAGGTATTCTCCAACTCGTTCTTCCACAATTCTCCTTCATAAAATTTTGCTTTCATCGGCTCGCGCGACGCGAGATCGGGAAACCCGCGCATGAAGAAGAAGACGTCGGGATCTTCGATGGAGAGAAATGGGCCCAGAATCTTCATGCCGATTTCCGCGTGCGCTGGAATCGTCTTCGTATGGAAGGTGGCGAGGAAGTCGGCGCGCTTGCCGGGCTTGGTCTTGTAGGTTCGCAATTCGATAATCATATTTAGATGATCACGTTTTGATAAATATAGGCAGCCCTTGCGGACTCAGGCGGTCATCTCTTCGTCCCGTGTGGGTTCGGGCTTGGCGGTTGCCGCAGGCAGGCGCAAGCGAAAGGTGGTGCCGGCTCCGACAATCGAATCGAATTCGACCGAGCCATAATGCCACTGCATGATCTGGTAGGTTTGCGCCAGGCCGATACCGCTTCCGCCTTTGTCTCCCTTGGTGGTGTAGTAGAGTTCGAAGATTTTCTCCTGCGCTTCTGGGGGGATGCCGCAGCCCTGATCGCATACTTCGGCGACAATCATTTCGTCATCGCGCCTGGCCTTCAGCGTAAGCGTGCCGCCCGCGGCCATCGACTGCACGCCGTTCAGCAGCAGGTTGAGGATCGCCTGCTTCATGAGATCGGAATCGACGCGCACCGGCAGGGGGTCGTTGTCTTGAGGCAACTGCTGCACAATGCTCACGCCGGAGCGGACTGCGTCGGGCGCGACCAGCAGCGACACACTGTCCAGGAGCCTTCGCAGATCGACATCCTCGAGCCGCAAATCGCGTGGCCGCGTAAAGTCCACCAGGATTTGCACGACGCGATCGAGGCGTCGGATTTCGCTGCCAATGATATCCATGTGGCGGCGGGTGTCGGGATCGTCCTGGCGCAATTTGTTTTGCAATAACTGCAAATGCAGCACGATGGCGTTGATGGGATTCTTGACTTCGTGGGCAACACCGCGCGTCAGACGACCGCTGGCGGAAAGGCGGCGTGAGATTTCGATCTCGTCCTCGATGCGCTGCACGGATTCGGCGTCGCGCATGGTCAGCAAGGCGCCGATCGAAGTACCTTTCTCCTGAATGAAGTCGAGCGAAACCTGTACACGACGACCGTCGGCGGCGTCGAATTCATATTGCACGAGCGGGCGCTGCTTCTGGAATGCAGGCAGGACTACCGCTCCCAGGACGGTTCCATCGGAAAAAATTTCTTCTGCGGTGCGACCCAGAATTTCGCGCCGCGGTCGTCCCAGAAATTTCTCCGCCGAAGCGCTCACCAGCACGACACGGGAATCGCGGGTAAAGAGCATCAGACCGTCCTGCAGTTTGGTCATGACCTGTTCGACATTGTCTTTGAGGGCGGAAAAGATCTGGTTGGTGTCGCGAATCTGGCGGCCCAGGTGAGCAATTTTCAGCGAGACGAGTCCGACTTCATCGTCGGAGCTGGCCTCGTCCGCAGGCAACAGATCTCCTGCGCTAGCGCTGTCGAGGTTGCGGCTGATCGCTTTCAACGGACCCAGGGCAACATTCGATATCACTGCCGACAGCAGGAGCGAGCAAAAAATCGCGACCACGGAAAAGAAAGCCGCTTGTTGCAGCTTCGGCGTCAGCTCGTTACGCAGAAAAACCGTTGAGACGCCAACGCGCACGCTGCCAAAAGGGAGCCCCTCAAACTGCATGCCGCCGCTGACGTCATAGACTGTTGCCGGAGCGTAGAGCAGTTGTAACTGGCGGCGGAAGCCGGCGTCGCGCAGCACGCTCAAAGATTCGCGCTGCGGAACCGGCTTGCCGTTGAGCGTGGGATTGGTGTCGAGAATCGCTATGCCGTTAGGATCGATGATGGCGGCGTCGTAGATAATAGGGGAGTTTCCTACGACCGATTCGAGCATGTCGTTGAGGTTGGTGTCGGATTGCAGGACGTCGGCGATAGCAGTACGCATTGCTGCAGGGTTTTCAGTATTAACCCGCGTGCTGGTCAGATCAGGGACCGCTTTCGCCGCGGTGTACTCGAGTTCGTTGGTGAGAGTGGAAGCGGTTTCGTCGGTCCATAGCAAGCGCTGGCGCAACAATTGTGAGAGGTAGACCCAGGAAAAACACACCACCAGCGCCGTGAACAGCGTGGTGATCACGAGCACGATGATGAACTTGCGAGTCATGCAAAAGCAGGTCTCAGGTCTTACGCCGCAGGTCTTCGCAGGCAACGGCCGCCATGCAGGTAGTTGCGAACCTGAAACGAACCTAGAATCCAAGACCTTAAGGCCCTAGATCTTGCACCTAAGACCTGATCCCCTCTGTTCCTTCTTCTTCAGGCGGCACCGTTTCTTGCGCACGATCATATTCTTTCAGCTTGTTGTGCAGCGTCTTCAGGCTGATGCCGAGCATCTCGGCGGCGCGGGTTTTGTTGTTGGTCGTGGCCTGCAGAGTTTTTAGAATGAGCAGTTTCTCCGCTTCCTCGATCGTCGTGCCAACGCCAAGGTGCACGGCATCGGGATCGTTAACCACTGGACGCACGCTTTGTCCGAAAGCGGGAGGCAAGTGCTTGGTTTCTACCAGTCCGCCCTCGCAGACGATCACTGCGCGTTCCAGGGTGTTACGCAACTCCCGCACATTTCCCGGCCACGAGTAGGCCTGAAACATCGTCAGTACGGCCTCGCTTACGTCGGCGACCTTGCGGTCGTGTTTCTGATTCATATCGGCGAGTAGACCTTTCACCAGTTCGCGGATATCTTCTTTATGCTCGCGCAGTGCCGGCATGTGAACATTGAAAACGTTGAGGCGGTAATAGAGGTCCTCGCGCAGTTCTCCATTGGCGACCGCGTCGTCGGGAACTTTGTTGGTGGCGGCGAGCACGCGCACGTCGACCGAAGTCTCTACCTTGCTGCCGAGGCGGCGGAGCTTGTGATCTTCAAGCACGCGCAGCAATTTGGCCTGCGTGCCCACCGGCATCTCGCCAATCTCGTCGAGAAGCAGCGTTCCGCCTTCGGCTAATTCGAAACAACCGGTGCGACGTTCGGCGGCGCCGGTGAACGCACCTTTTTCGTGGCCAAAGATTTCGCTCTCGATCAGCGTCTCGGGGATGGCCGCACAGTTGATGGCGACGAATGGTTTATTGCGCCGCGGGCTTAGATCGTGAATCGTGCGCGCCACCAATTCCTTGCCAGTCCCGCTCGCTCCGGTGATCAAGACCGAGGCCGTGCTCGGGGCGACCTGTTCAATCAGCCGGAAGATCGCCTGCATCTGGGACGAAGCGCCGACCAGACGGCCCAGTGCTCCTTTGTCGCGCAGGCTGCGGCGGAGAGTTTCGTTTTCGGTGCGAGTGTTCAGGATTTCGCCGATGTTAGTAAGAATCGAACGCAGGCGGCGGAAGTCGATGGGTTTTTCGATGTAGTCCTGCACGCCGAGGCGTCCGGCATGGAATGCGGTCTCAGTAGCTTTCTGGGCCGTGACCATAACGACGGCGATCGATTGCGACATGTCGGCGAGCTTCTCCACCAGTTCCATTCCGCCCATGCGAGGCATCTTGACGTCGGTGATTACGATCGCCGGAGCGAACTGAGGAATTTTTTCCAAGGCCTCGAGCCCGTCGGCCGCAGTGGCCGTGCGATAGCCCCAGCCCGAAACCAGCTCAGCCAGCCCGGTTCGCTCATTCTCTTCGTCTTCGACAATTAACACGCGTTCTTGCGCCATATTCTTCTTTCAGTCAATTGGTTCTTTTGCCAGTTGTTCTTTACCCACGTCCCAGTCAGCATTATTCAGCGAAGCGCACGGCCTCGCAACCCGATCTGGCTGCCACGAATATCAATTTGAGAAAGGCGGCTGGCTCTCCCGCCCGGCGGACGGCCTCCAGGGCAAAGCCGGGATGATAAAAATGGTGCCGGTGCAGTGTTAAACTTTT
>Ga0210385_10000115_pt1 | contig 88136 bp, 85 predicted proteins | sample IncBWH26OmetaG_FD_160107 | JGI IMG/M metagenome (GOLD analysis project Ga0210385, IMG submission 160107) | Forest soil microbial communities from Barre Woods Harvard Forest LTER site, Petersham, Massachusetts, United States - Inc-BW-H-26-O ... | reverse complement strand
TCGCTCGATCGCGGCACCGCATTCGGCCCGATGGCGCAGGCCGTCCATCTGAGCTTCCAGAAGCTGACGGCTACGGATGTGAGCGCGATCGCCGAGTACGTGCGCAGTGTTCCACCCATTCCCAAGCCGGATTTGCCGGCCCCCAGGCTCAAGGCCGCCTCCGAGGATCCCGCACAGGGCCTCGCTGCGGGCTCGAATCCCAGAGGCGAAGCGCTGTTCGCGAGCATGTGCGCGGGATGTCACACATGGACTGGCACGAACCGCTTCGTGCCGCATGCGACACTCACGGGAACTCGCGCGGTGAATGACCCAACCGCAACCAATGTGGCGCTGGCGGTGCTGCGAGGTGCGACGGCATTGCCGCCTTCGGGCGACATCGCCACCATGCCGGCGTTTGGTCCCGCCTGGTCGGACGAAGATGTTGCCGCGGTGTCAAACTATGTGGTGGCGCGATTTGGCGCCAGGGCCTCCGCGATCACAGGCGCCGAAGTCCGGCAGTTGCGGGAAACTAAATAAAGGCCTGCTTCGTGGCGGGTAGAACTGCAGGAACTCGTACGGTCCCTTGCGTGGTCTAGTGCACGGGCGCGGGCGATGCCCGGTCCACGAATAATCCATCACTCGCTCTTTCTGCGCGGCGCCGAGTTGCGGCAGACACGCGTGTTGCCACACAGGACCGTCCCTCAAGGCTCTTTATTTCACCGGCTGTTCAGCGCGAGTCAGTCAGCGCATCTGTGATCGCGGCCCCCCGTCGCGAAGAACCAATTGTCAGTGCCGCGGTACGTACCGCAGTCGACAATCTTTAAATCATGGAGAGCAGCAATGGATCGCGTCATCAGCAGAGAAGCCCTGGCGGGCGCTGCGGTCGCAGTAGTGTGTACCTTCGCCCTCGTCGCCTGCGGAGGCGGGAGTGGCACCAGTGTGAGCATGTCCCCCACAACCGTGGAATCCGATCCGCCCGCAACCACTTCTTTTACTGATACGACCTTGGTATCAAACCGCATGGGAGTGGTCGCAACCGCCACCACGATCGACGCCAATCTGTCAAACCCCTGGGGCATCGCCGTCGGGCCCGGCCTCCCGTTCTGGATCGCCGACAACAACAGCAATCTATCGACGCTGTACAGCGGTGCCGGCGAAGTGGAGACACAGCAGATTACCGGATCGACCGATGTCGGCATTGCCATTCCGCCCTCAGCGGCGGGTGTGCAGTCCAACCCCACCGGCCAGGTCTACAACGCCAGCGGCGGCTTTCTCATCAGTACGCCGAACGGTCAGGAGACCGCTCTGTTCATATTTGACGGCGAGGGTGGAACGATCGCTGGCTGGGCGAAAGACAGCGGCGCTGCGGCAGTCACCGCATATGATGACGGTGTGGCCAACGGCACCAATCATGCGGTTTACAAGGGATTGGCGATCGGCACCGTAATGGCGCGACCTACCTCTATGCAACGGACCTGCACAACAACAAGGTTGACGTTTTCGACACCACTTTCGCCAAACCGGCCGCCATGCAGGGGAAATTCATCGACCCGAACCTGCCCACAGGTTTCGTACCATTCGGCATCGCCGCAGTAGGCAATGAACTCTACGTTACCTACGCGAAGCAGGACCCGGCGATGCACGATGAGATCACCGGTGCTGGCCTCGGCTACGTCGACGCCTTTGACTTGAACGGTAACCTTCTCAACCGCTTCGCGTCCGCCGGCGTCCTCAATGCACCATGGGGAATTGCGGTTGCGCCGACTGGATTCGGTTCATTGGCCGGGGACGTGCTGATAGGCAACTTTGGGGATGGCACTATCAACATATTCACTCCGAACGGGACTTCTTTGGCAACGTCGGTGGGTGCACTGATGATGAGTAACGGCGGGACGCTCTCCATTCCGGGACTGTGGTCGCTGGCATTTGGGAACGGTGATTCGGATAAGCCCATCACGACCTTGTTCTACACGGCCGGATTCGCTGACCAGACTGACGGTGTATTTGGCAGTATCTCCTCGATGGACACAACGAGCGCCAGCCCCAGTCCGAGTCCCAGTCCCTACTGATCCATAGACCACAGCGCTGGCCTCATGGCGGGTGGTGTGCCGCTGCCTTGCGGCGCCCCACCCGCGCACTCATTAAGTGTTCTCGGTCGATCGTGATGCGGCGCCGCCGGCCTTCATTGCATGGATGGCCACGAGAGCGGCGAGAAAGCCTGACGCCGCGCCCACGCCGAGAGACCAGCGTGGACCCGGATGGTCGGCCACCCAACCCACAATCGGCGCCCCGATTGGAGTGCATCCGAGGGCGATACCGATGCGCAGAGCCATGACGCGTCCGCGCATGGCCGGCTCTGTCGACAGCTGCATCAGGCTGTTGGTCGCATTGCTGAAGGTGAGGGCGGCGATGCCGATGATGATCAGCGCCATGGCGAACAGCCAGTAGTTCGGGGCCAGTGCGGCCAAGGTGCAGCCCAGACCGAAGATCGCAGCACCGACCAGCAACGACGCGAAGCGCGGCTTGTCGCGGCCTGCAGCCAGCAGCGCACCCGAAGTCGTGCCGATGGCCATGATGGATGACAGCACGCCATAGCCGCGAGCGTCCGTGTGGAAGATGCGGACGGCCATGGTCGAGATGAAGATCGGGAAGTTCAGGCCAAAGGTGCCGATCAGGAAAAGCATGACCAGGATCGCCTTGAGGTCCGGTCGGGACCATACGTAGCGAAATCCTTCCATGAGGCCTCCCGGCACGCGGGGCGCCCGCGCCTTCACGTGCAAATCGGCAGTGCGCAAGACGGTCAGGGAGATCAGCACGGCGATGAATGAAAGGCCGTTGAATACGAACGCCCAGCCGGTGCCAATCGCCGCAATGGTAAGGCCAGCCACGCCGGGCCCGATCATTCGGGCGGCGTTGAAGGAGGTCGAGTTGAGCGCGACGGCGTTCGACAGATCGGCGTCGCCGACCAGTTCCGCCACAAAGGTCTGGCGCACGGGCGCATCGAATGCCGAGGCACAGCCGAACAGAAAGGCCAGGAGGTAGACGTGCCAGAGCTGGACGACGCCCGTGACGGTGAGCAGACCCAGCGCCAGCGAAAGCGCCCCCATCGCCGCCTGGGTGATGATCAGAAGCTTGCGCTGGTTGTAGTGGTCGGCCGCAAAGCCCGTCCAGGGCAACAGCAGGAGTTGCGGCCCGAATTGTAATGCCATGACCGTACCCACGGCCGAAGCGTTCTGATGCGTGAGCTGGGTGAGGACCAGCCAGTCCTGAGCGGTCCGCTGCATCCACGTCCCGACGTTGGAAACCAGCGCGCCGGCCGCCCAGACACGATAGTTGAATACACACAGTGAACGAAAGACGCCACTCGCCGCCATGCTTACCGCCGACTTGGCGCGAGGCCTCCGTGAAACCGTCCAAAGTGCCGTGCCGCGAACAGACTCATCGCCAGCATGCCAATTCCGACGGCGAGGACGTCGGCGACGTCTTTTATGGCGAAATCGCCGATCTGGCAGATGAGCGCGTAGCCGACGGCCAGGTTCGCAAACCCCCAGAGCACATTCACCGTGGATGAGGAGAGTCCTATCCCCGGCGGCTTCGCAAAGGGGCTCTGGAAGGGTTCACCTCTGCTGCCGCTGACGAAATGCGGCACGGCGTTGGCGAGAAAAGTACCGCCGAAGAACCAGGCGACAAGATGCGGCCATGCCATGTCAGACTCTCCTCATTGCGGGTAAATCGATAACGTCCCGGGCCGCAACGGTTTCACCCAGATGCGGGAAGACGCTCCGGATGCTGTAGTCGTGCATTTCCGGGCGTAAGTCGGTCATGGCATCGAGTGCCAGCGTCACGTTGAACCCTTGCTCATAGGCCTGGCGTGCCGTTGATTCAGAACTCGGCGATCCGCTGCAGCAGCTTTACCGCGGACGCCAGTTCGGCCTGCTCCCGAAGCGACAGTTGCGATTGCACGGCACGCAGCAACCAGTCCTCCTTCACGGCCCGGTTGGCGTTGAGTGCCTTGCGGAAGGCGGGAGTCAGGTCGATGAGCGTTTGCCGCCCGTCAGAAGGGTCGGGTCTGCCACAGGCGGCTCCCGCCGCCTCCAGGCCTGCCACGGTGACTCGCATCGACTGCGGCCGGACGCTCTCGGCCCGCGCAAGTGCTGAAACGGTTGCGGGTCCATCGCGATCGAGGCGCAGAAGAACGGATTTCTGAGAGTCGGTGAAGTCGTTCGGGCGGGCCTGTTCCCGCAGCCGTCGCTTGAGCTTGCCCAGCGCAATTCGCAGCTCGCCCGCCAGCGTGGCCAAGGATGTTTCGGAGCGTTGCGATTGCGTGATCAAGCATCAAACCTACCATAAGTACAGTACAACTGTACAGGTAAACTGTATTGATGGTGAGCATGCCACGCGCAAAGTCAACTGTTTTCACTTAAGCCGCACGGAGCGGAGAACTCTTTGCGGTGCTCGACGTACATACGTGGGACAGCACAGGTCAGACACGAGGGAAAACAATGTCGCGCGCGATATCACGCCGTCACTTGCTACAAAGGGTCCTGGCAACCGGCGCGCTCATCCCCGCGCTCAACTGCGTGGCAATTGGATCCCAGGCAGAGGATCTCAGGCCGCTGGATACCAAGGATTCGGCAGCGTCCGCATTGGGTTTCGTCACCGACGCCTCCAATGCAGGTTCCAATCCCCTCTACCGGAAGGGTCAGCGCTGCGCCTCGTGTGTCCATTTTCTTGGGCAGACATCGGATGCGACTGCCGGGTGCAACATCTATGCCGGCCGCTCCGTTCCTGCCAATGGCTGGTGCGTCGTTTGGTCACAGCGCTCCGGCTGAACCATCGACCGCGCAACGCCCGGGGGCGGTGTAGTTCTGAACCCATATCGGTTGCCCCGGTACTAACGGTCTGTGGAATTCGAGGATGCCGGCCGGCGCTACAGTGGCTCGCAGAATCTCAAGCGAGGGGAACAGAGCCATGACCGAGGCCTTCATCAACCGGATCGCAACCGCCCTGCCGCCCCACGACGTTCACGAGGGGTTCCTCGACTTCGGGCGCCGGATGCTCAGGAGTGATGGTCGCCGCCTCGCATTGTTCAACCGCATGGCGGAGCGCTCGGGCATCGCACACCGTTATTCCATTTTCGAGCCTGAGGGCGACGGCGATGTCGCGCATTTCTACCGCCCCGGCGCCTTTCCGGACACCAGCGCGCGCATGAAACTGTTCGAGAGTTTCGCGCCCGGGCTCGCCTGCGAAGCAGCAGAACGACTGCTGGCCGGCGGGGACCGTAGCCGGATCACCCATCTGATCGTGACCTGCTGTACCGGGTTGTTCGCACCGGGCATCGACCTGAAGCTGGTCGAGTGCTGTGGACTGAATCCCGATATCGAGCGCACCTTCGTCGGTTTCATGGGATGTTACGCCGCAATCAACGCATTGAAGTTGGCGCGTCACATCGTGCGCTCGGAACCGGCGGCGCGGGTGTTGGCGATCAACCTGGAACTGTGCACCTTGCATCTGCATGAGACCACGAATCTTGAGGAAATCCTGTCCTTCCTGCTTTTCGGTGACGGCTGCGCCGCGGCGCTGGTCTCCGCTGATCCGGTTGGTGTACGCATCGACTCGTTCAAGGCGGCGCTGCTTCCGCACACGGCGGAGCTGATCCGCTGGAATATTCGCGAGCAGGGTTTCGACATGGTGCTGTCGGGCGGGGTGCCCGGCGCCATCCGCGCCGGCCTGGCGCGAGCGCGCTCCAGCTTTCTCGATGAGTCGCGGATCGACCTGTGGGCAGTGCACCCGGGGGGACGCACGGTGCTGGACGCGGTGGAAGCAGCGCTGGAACTGCCCCCGTCCGCATTGGCGGTGTCACGCGGCGTGCTCAGTGATTTCGGCAACATGTCCTCGAGCACCGTGATGTTCGTGCTCGAGCGACTGATGCGCGATGCCGCGCCCGGCAGCAGTGGCTGCGCCATGGCTTTCGGGCCGGGCCTGGTGGCGGAGACGATGCGGTTCCGCATGGCGGCGTGAGTGACCTTTTCGCGCACGCTGGAACCGGAATGGCTGGACCTGCTGGCGGCGGATGATCCGCGGGCCCGCAGCTCCCGCCGTGACCTCGTCCGAATCAACTTCGTGATGCGCCAGCAGGCGATCATGGCGAGGCTGCTGCGTCCGCTCGCGGCGCCGCGGCGGCTGGCGGACTTCGGTTCGGGAGACGGCCGCTTCCTGCTCGGGGTGGCGCGGCGAATGGCGCCGCACTGGCCGCGGGTGACCGCGTTGATCCTGGATCGCCAGGACCTCGTGAGTTCGCGGACGCGTCGCGGCTTTGCCGCTTTGGGCTGGAGCTGCGAGAGCATCACCGGCGACATATTCGAGACGCTGCCGCCTCTGGAGGCGGACATCGTCACGGCGAACCTGTTCCTGCATCACTTGGATGAGCCGGCGTTGGCACGGTTGCTGAGACTGACGGCGCAGAAGGCAGCCGCCTTCATCGCCTGCGAGCCGCGGCGATCAGCGGCGGCCCTGCTGGCCAGCCGTATGGTGTTGGGGCTCGCCTGCAATGCCGTGACTCGGCACGATGCGGTCGCGAGCGTGCGGGCCGGCTTTGCCGCACGTGAGCTCTCGTGCCTGTGGCCGGATGCGGGCTGGCGCCTGCACGAAGGACCGGCATTGCCATTCACCCATGTTTTCGCGGCGCAGCGTGATGCGATTTGACGCCGCGGTCATCGGCAGTGGCCCGGCGGGTGCCACCGCGGCCCGGCTGCTGGCCCGGGCCGGATGGTCCGTAGCGCTGATTGAGCGGGCCGCATTTCCCCGCAGCAAGGTATGCGGTGAATTCATTTCAGCGGCTACCTTGCCCCTGTTGCAGGCTTGTGGCATTGGCGAGGATCTCGCGGTGCGCGCGGGACCGCTGGTACGTGAGGTCGCCGCCTATTCAGGTGAGACGGCGGTCGCGGCGCCGATGCCCCGCGCCACGGCCGGTTGGGGGCGGGCGCTGGGACGGGAACTGCTGGACGTATTGCTGCGCGATGCGGCCGTCGCGGCGGGTGCGACGCTGATTCAGCCCGCCGAAGTCATCGCGCTGGACAGGCGACCCGACGGACATCGGGTCGCGCTGCGGCGCCCGGCTGCCGCCGATACGATTCTGGCGCGGGTGATGATTGCGGCGTGCGGTTCGTGGAACACCCGCGGCATGTTCGCCATCCGCGGCGAGTCCCGGCCATGCGACCTATTTGCCTTCAAGGCACACCTGCGGGGCGCGGCACTGGGGCCGGGCACGATGCCACTGCTGGCCTTTCCCGGCGGTTACGGCGGCATGGTTCACAGCGGTGAGGACCGGGTCACGCTGTCCTGCTGCATCCGACGCGATGTGCTGGCGCAGGTTCGCGCCTTTCACGGCCCCAAGGCGGGCGAGGCCGTGTTTCGGCATATCCAGGCCAGCACCGCCGGCGTGCGTCACGCGCTGCAGGACACAACGGTCGAGGGCGCCATCCTTGCCACCGGTCCGATCCGCCCCGGCATCCGGCCCCGCTACCGGGATGGCATATTTTTCGTGGGCAACGCGGCGGGGGAGGCCCATCCGATCATCGCCGAAGGTATCAGCATGGCGATTCAGTCTTCGTGGCTGCTTGCGCAGCGCCTGCTCAACGAGGGACCTGCCGCTGGCCCGACGTATGCACGCGCCTGGAAACAGCAGTTCGCTCCCCGGTTGCGTGCCGCTTCGGTGTTCGCGTGGCTGGCGATGAACGATCACAGCCGCGCCGCCGTGACGCAACTCGTCGGGGCGTTTCCGACGATCCTCGCGTGGGGTGCGCAGCTGAGCGGCAAGGCTGATGTCCGCCATAACGCCGCCTGAGGCACCAGCGCCGAATTCCCTGCGCCGCTGGCTCGGGTTTGGCGCAATGTGCTTCGGGATGTTCATGGCCATACTGGACATCCAGGTCGTGGCAAGCTCGCTCACCGCGATTGCCGATGCACTCGAGCTTTCCGACTCACAGTTGGGCTGGATCCAGACCAGCTATCTGATGGCGGAGGTGATCGCAATTCCGCTGACCGCGCTTCTGACCCGTGCTTTTTCCTTGCGCGGGATGTTCGCCGCGGCTACGTTCGCCTTCACCCTGGCCAGCATTGGCTGCGGCACCAGTGGCTCCCTCGCAGCGCTGATCGCGTTCCGTGTCGCACAGGGGTTCTTCGGCGGCATGTTGATTCCGGCGGTGTTCTCAGCCGTCTTCACCCTGATTCCCGAAGTTCAGCGGCTCCGTGCCACCACGATAGCCGGCGTGTTCGCGCTCCTGGCTCCGACCTTGGGTCCGATAGTGGGCGGCTATCTGACGCAGACCCACGCCTGGAACTGGATCTTCCTGATCAACGTGGTGCCCGGACTCGCCGTGACGGCGCTGGTCACGAGTTACGTTCGCCGCGACGCGCCGGACCCCTCGGTCCTGCGGCGGCTGGACTTGGCCGGACTGGTGTCCTTTGCCAGTGCGCTGACGCTGCTGGAACTGCTGCTCAATGAGGGCCCGCGACGTCACTGGCAGGGAGCGTTTGTCGTCGCCACCCTGTCGGCCTGCCTCGTCGGTGGCGTATTTGGCATCTGGCGCTGCCTGACGGCGGCGCACCCCTTCATTGATCTGAAGCGGCTGCGCAATGCCGCTTTCGCGACGGGATGCCTCTTCAGCTTCGTGCTGGGACTGGGGTTGTACGGTTCGATATTCGTCATGTCACTGTTCCTCGGCCTCGTGCGCGAGCATGCGCCCTTGGTCATCGGCGAAATTCTGATGGTCACGGGTGTCGCCCAGTTGCTGACGGCGCCGGTTTCGGCTTGGACGGAAACGCGCGCGCCACCCAGGCTGTTGACGCTACTCGGTTTCGGTTTGTTTGGCGCGGGGCTTCTGGCCAATGGTTTCATGACACCACAGAGTGATTATCCGGCTCTGTTCTGGCCACAGGTGATGCGGGGCGGGGCGTTGATGCTGTGCCTGCTGCCGACGACGCGGCTCGCGCTCGACCTGTGGCCCGAAGCACAGGTTCCGGACGCCAGCGCCCTGTTCAATCTCATCCGCAACCTCGGGGGCGCCATCGGCATTGCGCTGATCAGTACCCTGGTGGAGCAACGCGCGGCCGGGCACGTCGCGCGCCTGGTTGCGAGGCTTCAGGCCGGCGACCCTGCCACCGCAGGCTTTGTGGGCCTGCCGGTGCGGTTGTTCCACAACCGGCCGATGGGACCGGTCGACGAAATGACCCGGATGCTGATCACGCCATTGATCCGGCGCGCGGCCCTCACCCAGGTTCTGAACGAGGCCTGGATTGTGCTCGGAATTCTGTTCGGCCTGACGCTGCTGGCGCTGCCACTGATGAGACGCGGGTCTTTTAAGACGCGTTAAGTGTTCAATTGGGTCCCTCGACCGGCCTACTGATCACCGGAGCGAAGTCGGGATTCGGGCGCATCAACGAAAGCGGCTGAGGATCTTGTCCAATTCCTTCGAACCGGGAGAGAGCTTCTCGTAGGGCACACTGTTCAAGGGTTCGTCGGGAGTGTCGTTGAGCTCGTGAAACTCGCCTCGCGCGGGTTCCACGTGCAGTAGCCCGGTCAAGTACTCACCCTGTTTCATATGCTCTTGAATCGAGGCACTGGCGGCCGCCCGGTCTGTGGGATCGTAGCTGGCGCGGCACTTGCGCAAAACGATTCGGCTGCCGTCGTGCAGTACCATCGGCAGCGCCTCACCCTCACGGTAGCTCACCTGAATGTCACGCTCGAACGGAACGAAATCGGAGTGTACCGCCGGCTCATAGTGCTCGCGGGTGTAGGCGTAGCTCTTGGTGGATCCTTCATGATCATTGAACGTGACGCAGGGCGAGATAACATCGATAAGCGCGAAGCCGTTGTATTTGAGTCCTGCCTGAATCAGCGGCACCAGTTGCTCTTTGTCTCCCGAGAAGCTTCGAGCGACGAACGATGCGCCCAAAGTCATCGCCAGCAGCACCGGGTCCATGGGTGGCTGGAGGTTGGCCTCGCCCTTCTTCGCTGTGGAGCCGATATCGGCCGAAGCCGAGAATTGGCCCTTCGTGAGGCCGTATACACCGTTGTTCTCGATGATATAGAGCATGTTGAGATTGCGTCGTATGGCATGGCAGAACTGCCCGAGGCCGATGGAGAGTGTGTCGCCGTCGCCTGACACGCCGAGGTAATGCAGCCGTCGGTTGGCGGCATTGGCGCCCATGGCAATCGAGGGCATGCGGCCGTGAACCGAGTTGAACCCGTGGCCACCGCTGACGAAGTAGGCGGTGGTCTTGGAGGAGCAGCCAATGCCCGAGAGCTTCACCAGGTTCTGCGGCTCGATGGACAAACTCCAGCACGCTTCAACGATCGCGGCGGTGATCGAGTCATGCCCGCAGCCAGCGCACAACGTCGACATCGCCCCCTCGTAGTCGCGGCGGGTCAAGCCGAGCTCGTTGGCAGGCAGCGAGGGGTGAGCGACCTTGGGCTTGGGGAAGAATGTCATTAAGGCTCCTAACCGAGCGCGACGCCCTGGCCCTTCCGCAGCGGCCGCACCTGCGCCAGAATGCCTTCCACAATGAACCCGGAGGAAATCGGCAGGCCACTATAATGTAACAGCGAGCGCAATTTCGACTTCTCGACCGCGCTTTCCAACGTCAGCAGGGACTTGAACTGTGCGTCCCGATTCTGCTCCACCACGAACAACACCCGGTGGGCGGCAAGAAACTGCTCCACTTCCTCGCCGAACGGGAATCCCCGCACACGCATATAATCGACGCCGACCCCGTTCGCCTTGAGCACATCCATTGCTTCGCGAACGGCGCCCTCGCAGCTGCCGAGCGACACGACGCCGATATCACCGCCGGCTGTGGCTTCGATGACGGCGCGCGGCACAAGCCCTTTGGCCGTTTCCCATTTCTTCAGCAGCCGATCCAGGACGATCTGGTACTCGACCGAGTCCTCGGTGTAAGTCCCGTACTGTGTGTGTCCGGAGCCCCGCGTGAAGTAAGCGGCCTTCGGATGAACTCCAGGCAGTGACCGGGCCGCAATCCCGTCGCCATCCTTGTCGAAGTAGCGATAAAACTTATCGAGTTTCTCGACATCTGAGCGATCAAGCACCTTGCCGCGATCGGGCCGATAGCTGTCATCCCACTTCAGATCGCGGCACATCCAGTCGTTCATGCCGATATCAAGATCCGACAGCATGAACACCGGAGTCTGCAGGCGCTCCGCCAAATCGAAAGCCTGTGCGGCCATGTAGAAGCACTCTTCGGGATTGGCCGGATACAGACACACATGACGCGTGTCACCGTGCGAGGCGTAAGCACATTCCATGATGTCGCATTGCTGTGTGCGAGTCGGCATGCCGGTGGATGGTCCGACCCGCTGGATGTCGAAGATCACGGCCGGGATTTCCGCATAGTAGGCAAGCCCGATGAACTCATTCATCAGCGAGATGCCGGGACCCGAAGTGGCCGTAAAGGCCCGGGCGCCGTTCCAGGCAGCGCCGATCACCATGCCAACGGCGGCCAGCTCATCCTCGGCCTGAATGATCGCAAAGTTCTTGCGGCCCGTTTCCGCGTCGACCCGTGCCCGCTGGCAGAAGGACTTGAAAGCATCCATGACGGATGTCGAGGGGGTGATCGGATACCAGGCGCCCACGGTGGCGCCGGCGTACACTGCGCCCAGCGCCGCGGCGGTATTGCCGTCGATCATGATATGACCGGCGGTTGCATTCATCGTCCGCACGTGCAGTGGCAGCGGACAGGTGAAATGCTGTTTCGCATAGTCATAGCCGAGCTGGATCGCTTTCATATTGCTTTCCACCAGCTGCGGCTTCTTCGCATAGGTTTCGGCCAGCAGCTTGCGGATACGTTCGACATCGAGGTCAAGCAGCGCGGCCAGAACGCCGGCATAGCAAATATTCTTCATCAGGATGCGCGTGCGTACGCCGTTGAAGGCTTCATTGCAGATGCGCGCCAGCGGCACGCCGATCACGGTGATATCCTCGCGCTTCAACAGCGTCGGACGCGGCCAGGTGGAGTCATACAGCAGATAGCCGCCGGGTGCGACCTCCTTGAGATCCCTGGCGTAGGTCTCGGCATTCATCGCAACCATGATGTCCACGCGGCCGGAGCGGGCCACATAGCCGTGCTCGGACACCCGGATCTCATACCATGTCGGCAGGCCCTGAATGTTGGATGGGAAGTAGTTCTTCCCCATCACCGGAACGCCACTTCGGAAAATGGATTTCATCAACAGGCTGTTGGCGCTCGCGGAGCCGGTGCCATTGACCGAAGCGATCTTGATCACCAGGTCGTTGCTGCGTGGGGATGACATATTTCGTCTGATTGGACCCGCTGACTCGTCCCGGACTCGTTCAGGCAATCTTAGGCTTTTTCGCCTGCACGGGGCACGACTGGTCCTTCACTTGCGGCCAGTGTATGTAGGACTTCTGCATATCCCATGCGGCCGTCGGACAGCGCTCGGCGCACAGGCCACAGTGAACACACAGGTCCTCATCCTTCACCATGACACGTTGTGTCTGCGGCAACGGCGCCGACACCAACAGCGACTGCTGCAGGTTTTTCGCCGGCGCTTTCAAACGCGAGCGCAACTCAGTCTCGGTTCCGTTGGCAGTAATCGTCAGACAGTCAACCGGACAAATGTCGAGACAGGCATCGCACTCGATGCACAGCTTTGCGGTGAAGACGGTCTGAATGTCGCAATTCAGGCAGCGTTGCACTTCCTGCGTGGCCTGCTCTGCGGTGAAGCCCAACTCCACTTCGATGTTGATTTTCTTGAAGCGCTCCTTGAGCGATACGTGGGGCATCAGGCGCCGCTCAACCGGCGCGTAGTCGTTGGCATACGACCACTCGTGCATACCCATCTTGCGGCTCTGCAGATTCACTCCGGGGGGCAGTCGGTCTGCCACCAATTCGCCGTGGCAGTGACGATGAATGGAGATCGCTGCCTGGTGGCCGTGCTCCACGGCCCAAATGATGTTCTTGGGGCCGAATGCCGCATCACCCCCGAAAAACACGCCGGCACGGGTCGATTGGAAGGTGGTCGCGTCCACCTGAGGGACATCCCACTTGTCGAATTCGATGCCCAGGTCGCGCTCGATCCAAGGGAATGCATTTTCCTGCCCTATGGCCAAAATGACATCATCGGCGGGAAGAAACTCCTCTTCCAAGACCCGTTCCGCGGTGATGCGGCCGCTGGTGTCGACGTCGTACTCCATCTTGTCGAACAGCACTCCGGTCAGCCTGCCGCTCTCGATCACAAAGGACTTGGGGGAACGATTGATGACAATCTCGACGCTTTCTTCCTCCGCGTCTTCCAGCTCCCAGGCAGATGCCTTGAAAAACCCGCGCGGCTTGCGCGCCATGACCTTCACGCTCTTGGCGCCGAGTCTGAGGCTGGTACGGCAGCAATCCATCGCCGTGTTGCCGACTCCGATAATCAGTACGCGATGGCCGATCTTCTCGATATGCCCGAAGGCAACAGATTCCAACCAGGCGATTCCGATATGAATGTTTGCGGCGCCGGCATCCCGTCCCGGGAGCTTCAGTTCCTTGCCTTTGGGTGCACCGGATCCTACGAAAACGGCGTCGAAGCCTCCGGACTGCAGTAATTCGCGCATGCTGGGAATCGGATGGCCGAGCCTCAAATCTACGCCCCGGTCCGTGATGGAGGCGATCTCCTCATCGAGTACGGCCTGCGGCAGGCGGAAGGAGGGGATATTGGTGCGCATCAAGCCGCCGGGTTCGGCGGCCTGCTCAAATATGGTGACCTCGTAGCCGAGCGGCACCAGATCGTTGGCCACCGTCAATGACGCACAACCGGCGCCGATGCAGGCTACACGGTGTCCATTCTTGAGCTTCGGCACGGGGGGCAGAAAGGGGGTGATGTCGTCGCGGTTATCGGCAGCGACCCGCTTGAGCCGGCATATGGCCACCGGCTTTTGCTCGACGCGACCGCGCCTGCAAGCCGGCTCGCAGGGGCGGTCGCATACGCGACCGAGAATTCCCGGGAAGACATTCGAGTTCCGATTCACCATGTAGGCCTCGGTGAAGCGGCCCTGGGCGATCAGTCGAATGTACTCCGGAACATCCGTGTGAGCCGGACAGGCCCACTGACAATCAACGACTCGATGGTAATAGTCGGGATTCGAAGTATCAGTTGGTTCCATTCCAAGCGCGGCCGGCGCGGAGCCCCCTCGTACTGCCAAGCGGACTCAGTATAGCACTCATCGGGGCATGCCGAGTCCTGGACTCCTGCTCCGTGGTTGACGGCTCAACAGTCTTTTAATCGGCCAGAAACCACGCCGCGCCCGCACCAGCGGACCCATCTCGGTCAATGGCGCGACCGCCACCGCCGATGCCATCTGGACCGGGACGCGAGCATGACGAACTCGTCAAGCGCGACGGGCGCTGGTATCTCAAGCAGCGCTGGGTCACCGCCGACGTTGGGTTGCCCGCCACCCTCGTTCGAGGATGGCGGCGTTGCCGTTCTGAGAGCAGGGATTTAGCTAGGGCTTGGCCGTTACCCCAGAGCCCCTTCGATTACAACTCTCTCGTAGGAGAGGATCCGGATTGCCGCATTGTCCAGTCCAATTATTTTCGCGGCTTTACTGACCGGCTCGCCGCGGCACGGTTGCGGCGCGCATCTTTGCGCGGCCTCGCCACGCGGCGTTTCGGAACCTTTCCGATCCGAGGATCACGCGCCCGGATGAGCTCGCACGCTCGCAGGGCCGCCTGATCGAAGTCGGTGGCATCGGCGGGAAGAACCTGCCAGTGGGTCACCTTGGTCCCGAACAACTGGATCGATCGCATTTGCGGAAACTCACGTTGCAGGCTTGCGTGATGCTCGGCCGTCGTCGCGAGCCATACGCCGTTGTCTGCGGGAGAATCCTGCCTGTCACGGAGGATCAAAACGATCTTGTCTTCCACATAAACCGCCAGGCAGCCAAACATCCGCCGCGTGGCCGGCGCCAGGCACGCGATGGCGTCGAGTACGAACTCGTGGGGCACGAGGCCGGTGCGTTTGGCCGCGAAGACCGCCTCGTCGAAGGGGTGGCGGCGAGCCACGTCACTGAGTCCGGGGGGAAGCGACCTTGGTGATCGTCGCCTCGGAGTTGCGGTCGATCAGTTCGTTGAACGGATCGACACCGGCGAATTTGGGCAGGCGGCTGAGCGTCATAGTGACGCTCTGGACGCCGGAGTGGATCCGCAGTTTCTGGACCGCGATCACGTTGCCGGCACCATAGCCGGTGTGACCCGGCTCTACGTCGAACGCCCCGACGTCCAAGGTTTCGTCCATAGCAACCGCGGTTTGCTTGCCTTGGCCGTCGGCGTAGAGCTTTTTGGCATCGACGTTGAAGGTGAGGTCATAACGCCCGTCGCCGCGCCGCCTGGCCACCGCGTGCGAGGCCTTCACGTCGTAGAGGGTAATGTTCTCGAACAGATCCGTGATCAGTTGTTGCTTGTCGGCCGGTGCCTCGGCCCGCAGGTCGCGCACCAGGTCGAGCGAGGTGGGATAGGGTGGTCCCTTGAAGGCGAAGTCGTGCAGCAAGTGACGCAGGGCGCGATTGACGACGTCCTCGCCCAGCTCGTCCTGCAGCCGATACATCACCAGGGAGCCCTTGCGATAGTGAATGTAGGCCTGATTTTCGACGCGCTCCAACGGCTCTTCCTGCAGTACGTCCGTGGCGCGCGAACGCAGGTAGCTGTCGAGTTCGAACTTGAGGAATTTGCGCATCAGATAGGGCCCGTACATGTGCTTCATCACCATGGCCGCCGAGTACTGGGCCAGGGTCTCCGACAGCACCGTCGAGCCCTGCTCGTCGGCGCCGATGATCTGGTGCGCCCACCATTGGTGAGCCAGCTCGTGGGCGCCGACATAGGTGACCATGTCGACGCGGGTCGCATCGCGGTTATCGGCGATGAAGAAGATGCCTTCGGACCAGGCGATGGTGTTGGCGTAGGACTGGGCGAAGCCGCCTTGTGGCGCGGGAAACTCGAGCACCCGCACCTGATGGAACTGATAGGGGCTGAAATTGGCCTGGTAATAGTCGAGCCCGGCGCGCATGGCGTCGCCGATGCGGGCGACGTTCCAGGGATGCTGGGGATCGTAGTAGACGCTGATCTGCACGCCCTTATAGGGCTGCGTGGCCACCGTATACCGGGCTGACTGCACCGAGAAGAAGTCCATGATCGGCGAGTCGGTGACGAAGCGTACGGTGCGGCGCCCGTCCTTGACGGTCTGGCCCACCGCCTCGCCGGGCGCGATGGGGATCTGGTCGGCGTCGGTTGTGACGGTGATGTCGGCGGTCACCCAGTCAGCGTCGTGCCGCAGATAGTTCATCTGATCGGCGCCCGGTGTCCCGAGCCCGGGCATGCGCAACTCGGGCGGCAGGCCGTATTTGCGCCGCTTGGAGCGATCCTGCAGCAGCTGGCTGTGGTCCATGCCGATGCGGGGCGTCAGGCGTTGGTCGTTGAGGAAGGTCCCGTTGTCGACCACCGCGCGAAGCTCGCCGCTGTTACGGAAGCCTTGTTCCGCAAGGGTGGTCGAGAAGCTGAGGGTCCGGGTCTCGCCGGGCTGCAGCGGCCGGTCGAAGGCATAGATGCGGTAGCCGTAGCCGCCGAACGCCGTCTGCAAGTGCGCGCCGTCGATGGTGAGGTTGTCCACGACCAGATCGCGCGGGAAGCGAATGTGCACCACGCTCAAGGCGGCACCGGTGCGGTTCTGGATCACGTAGCTGCCCTGGGTTTCGACCCGAGGCTCGCGCGGATAGACCTGGACGTTCAGTTTGACGGACGCAACCTTCGGCTGCGGCAGGGTCTCATAGCGCAGGAATTTCTTCTCGTAGTCCGCCGCCCAACGTTCGCCATCGAGCGCGGTGCGATAGGGGTTGAGGATGTTGGTGTTGTAGAAGATGAAGGAGCCCGCTGCGATGACGATCGCGACTGCGATCGCAAGTATGACGCCCGGCGTTGCGCGCAGCCGCCGGGGGAGGACGCGAAGGCGCGGCCCCAGGAGCGTCTCGGTCCCGCGCGGCCACAGGCCATAGGTCAGCACCAGCAGAATGAGCGCGAAAGCGCTCCAATAGAGCCGGAACCAATAGGCGCCGATCCAGTAGCGGCCCTGACCGTCCATATCCGATAGCGGCACGTTCGGCGCGCTACCGTACTGATAGAGATGGTGCTCGAAACCCACACTGGCGAGCACGGTCGTGGAAATCAGATAGACCGCCATGATCGCCCAGCCGACGTATTTATGGGAACTGAGAACAGCCTGGACGAAGATCGCGAGGACCGCCAACAGCATAAAGTCGATGCTTTGCGGCAGGACCCACCACAGCAAGTACTTGCCGATCTCGAAGTTGAAGTAGCCCCTCACCGCCTGCATGGCGACTGCCACGATGACCCCGACGAGCAGAGTCGAGATCAGCACCAGAGTGATCGCCACGGTCTTGGGGACAACGAACATCCAGTCGGCGACCGGCGTCGCGTCGATGATTTCCTGGGTGCGCTGCTCCTTCTCCCGCCACACCAGCTCACCCGAATAGTAGATGGCGATGATCAGGGCAAAGAGGTCGAAGACTGCAAGGGGAGTGATCATCACCCGCGTGACCGGGAAGATCCGTCCGCCGTAGTCACTGATGTCCGTGGCGAGCCACAGGGTCAGGCCGGCCAGCAGTACTGCCAGCCCGATCAGCACGAAGTAGGCGGGGCTCAGGAACACCTGCCGGGCATGGAGCCGCGTACGCGCCCAAAGCTGGGCCCAGGTCGCGCCGGCCCCGAAGCTGGGCTTCGCGAGGACTGCGACTGGCGCGGCTGTGTTGCGCGCTGCTGCGCCCGGCTCGGCAGCCGCTGGCGCGCTCCGTCGCCCTGAACGCTCGGCGGACTGGAAGCTGAAGAGGCGATGCGCCAGGGCCAAAGCACCGCAGCCGACCGCGAGCCACAGCACCTTGTTCCACAGCAGATCCCCCGTGATCGACGGCATCAGCGCGTTGCGCTCGCTCGCGGTCCAGTAGCGTGTAGCCGCGCCAAACGCCGCCGTGCCAAAAGGCTCCCAGAGCGCCGCGACATGCTCGAGCCCGGGCCTGCTCAGGACCGCCCCGAACACCGACCTCAGTACCAGGAGGGCGATGAGGCCCACGTAGGTCCACATCATCGAACGGGTGAGCGTCGTCAGCGTGAAGAACAGCGCCGCGGACAGGAACAGAATCGGCAGCGCCAGCACCACATAGGCGTAAACGTAGTTGCCCAGCACCACCGGCCCGAGCGTCTCCTTGTCGACCCAGGGAGCCAACGAGCCCAGCCACAGGCCAAACGGCACCGCGATGAAGACCAGCGCCGCGGCGGCGAAGGCGCCGGTGAACCGCCCGTAGAGATACTCGGACTTGCGGATCGGAGTGGTGCGAATGATGGCGCTGAAGCCGGTGTCGTCGTCGCGCACGATCACATTGGCGACGAAGGCCACCACCACGAACGCGTAGATGACCGCTAAGATGACACAGGACTGGGCGATGACGAAGGCGGCGTTCTTGTGGATGTTGTCGGTCGAGCCGAGCTGGATGTTGCTTGACGCCACCGAGCCGAATGCCAGCAGGACGAACAGCAGCAGCGCGACCCAAAATATCGGCTGACGCAGCTGGTAGCGGAACTCGAAGGCGCAGATCTTGGCGAACATGGCCGGCGCAGTGCGCTCAGGCGGCGCGGCGGGCGTTGAAGAGCGTCGAGAAGTAGACATCCTCGACCCCGCCTTCCTCCGGCGCGAACCCCTCGCCCGGATCCTCCTCTGCGAGTACATGTACGACCGTCCGCCCGGCGAACAGGCGGGTGGAGATGACCTCGTGCCTGGCGCGGCAGGCCTCCAGTTCGTCGCGCCCGATCGCCTTGCTCCAGATGCGGCCTTTCAGCGCCGCGATCAGCGCCGCCGGTTCGCCCTCGCGCACGATGCGGCCGTCGACGATGATCGCCATGCGGGGGCAGAGGTCCGACACGTCAGCGACGATGTGGGTCGAGAGGATGACGACGACATTCTCGCCGATCTCGGCCAGCAGATTGAGAAACCGCAGGCGTTCCTCCGGATCGAGGCCGGCGGTCGGCTCGTCGACGATGATCAGCGCCGGATCGCCGATCAGCGCCTGGGCGATTCCGAAGCGCTGGCGCATGCCGCCGGAAAACCCCGACAGCGCCTTGTGACGCACCGCCCAGAGATTCGCCTGGTTGAGCAGGTGTTCGACCGTCGCCCGGCGGTCCTTCGAGTTCGCGAGTCCCTTCAGCGTCGCCAGATGGTCCAGCATTTCCAGGGCCGAGACGCGCGGATAGACACCGAAGTCCTGAGGCAGATAACCCAGTTTGCGCCGCAGCGTCTGGGGATCGGCCAACACATCGCTATCGTCGAAGCGCACCGATCCCGAGGTTGGCGTCTGCAGTGTCGCGACCGTGCGCATCAGGGTCGATTTGCCGGCGCCATTGGGACCCAGCAATCCGTAGAGCCCTTGCGGGATGTGGAGCGAGACCGCATCCAGTGCCTTGACGCCATTCGGATAGACGTGGGTCAGCTTGTCGATTATGAGCGTTGGCATGTCCACCTCGGCGACTGACGGTCGCCCCTCCCGTTCAAGCGGATAGATTCTGTGCGCCCGGCGGTAATGATCCATGGGAATCGACCCCATCCCCGGGCTGGCGCCGCGGGATCACGCCTATGGAACTGATCAGCGTTGCGATCACGAACAGCACACTCAGAGCGAACAGGTCCCACCGTCTCAAGTGCAGCATCGAGAGCGTCAGATTCAGCGATGCAAAGACGGTGACGGCGATCCACGAGTAGACGCTGATCTTCACGATCACGCCCATCATATAGAGGCGATCGGCGTACGTCGCCACCGGATTGCGGTTCCTGCCATACAGACATAAGTACACTAACAGGGCATCCAGTGCACACACGGGCGTGATGACGGCCAGATTGGTGAGGCCGCCAAATCCCGGGAACGGGTGCTGTCGGATATAGAGCACGAGGGCGACGAACAGCACATAACTCAACACCGCGAGGATGACCATCAGCGGCGAGACGAAATCGAAGAGCCCGCGCCGCTGCAGGACGGCTTTGCGCTTTCCGTCCGCCAATGATGACTTGAATACCTTGTTGAATCGGGCTGCCTTCACGCTGATGAAAGTCAGCGGCGACATCTGCACCAGTAAATACGCAGTGAGCAGCAGTGGCACCTTGCCCTGGTTCCACTCCGGGCGCCGCATGTGAATGAACAGCCAGCCGAGCAACAGCAGGCCGAGTGCGGCGATGCCCGAGTTCACCGTCCGGTGTCGAGTGGCAAAGCGCTCGGTAGACCGAATGTGGTCGACACCTGGGAACAGTTCCGCAAATCGATCGGCGGAGCTCGCGACCTTCGCGCGAACGCGACTGATGAGCCACGCCGGAGACAGGACGGACCCGACCAGCACCTGTAGCGCGAACATCGCAAGGAAGGCATAGGTTTCAATCATGACGACGCCTCACTTTGCCGGCGGTTGCCGGCTAATCGCGCCGACGAACGCATTGCGGATTTCAGAATCGGTTACACCCGCCTCGCGCAGCTCGGCGATCGTCTCGCCGAGCCTGCGCGAAGTCCACTCCTGCAGATTGAACTTGCAGTTCGTCTTGGCCTTGGGATGGACATAGGTGCCGCGGTAGCCCTTGGTTTCAATGATCGAATCGCGTTCCAGCAACTTGTAGGCCTTCGCCACGGTCTTGCTATTGAGCTCCAGATCGTTGGCGAGCTGGCGGATCGAAGGCAGCGCATCGCCCGACTTCAGAACGCCGGCGGTGACCGCTGCCTTGATTTGTTCAATGAGCTGTTCGAATTGGGGCAGCGGGTTTTCGATGTCGATGGTGATTTCCATCGCGGGCGTCTTCACATGTACCAGTTGAGCCCATGGTACAACTGGAGCATAAGGATTGCAAATGCAACCCCGCGGCGGCCATCCGTTTGATGGCGAACTGGGTTAACCTGATAATGGATCGGCTCTGGCTTCGCGCAGTTAAGGAGAGATCCGCATGTCGACAGAGATGGAAAATCCCAGACGCGCCGGCGCGGCAGCGCGCTTCGGATGGGTGCTGAGCGCATTTGCCATTCTTTTCATGTTGATCGACGCCGGCGGCAAGCTCTTCTTGGAGTCTCACGTAGTCGCATCGACCACCAGCATTGGTTACCCGGTGGCGAGCATTCGACCTATCGGCATCATCGCTTTGATATGTACCATACTGTACGCGATACCGAGGACGGCGCTCTTGGGCGCGGTGCTTCTGACCGGATTCTACGGGGGCGCAGTGGCAAGCAAGCTGCGGATCGAGGATCCGATGTTCAGCTCAGTCCTCTTTGGAGTCTATTTTGGATTGATCGTTTGGGCGGGCCTTTACCTGCGCGATGAGCGGTTACGTACGCTCTTTCCGCTTCGGCGATAGCTCACTTCGGTGGGTGGCGCAGGTCCCGGCGCACTCAGGGTTGTATACCGGGCGGGTCCTGGATGCGGCTGTCGGTCGCGATCCAGTTCACCTCCCAGGACTTCCCGCCATCATCGGAGAATGACTGCACGAAGCGCGCCGAGTTCTGCGTGAGCTGGGAAATTACGAACCGAACCAGGATGCTTCGGCCGTTGAGGGTATCCTGCCCATAGAACTCCCCCGACCCGCTGGCGAATTCCCCAACGGATGGAGATGTCAACACGCCGGATGCGCTATTGGCGAAGTTGAGATTCCATTGGTGTGCCGTGGCGTTATAGAGTCGCAGCGAGACACCCTCGATATGGCCGGGCGGTCCGTCCACCTCAAGCTCGGCAACATTGGCCCGTCCTCCCCATATCTTCCGTACGACGGTGGTTCCGTCGTACGCGACCCATTCGTTCGACGCCGTAAGCGGATGTAGCAGGCGCCGAAGATGTGTCTTCCATGAGCCGAACTCGAAGTCGAAGTCATGCGATCCATCGTGAAGGGTGCATCCGGCGGCGGTCAAAGTACGCTCCGGCGTCATTGCGGCGGGAAGCCCCGGCATCAGGAAGATAAACGCTGCGCAAAGTGTCGGGCGGAAGCGCAAATCCATGTTGTATGTCCCTGAAGCCGTTCGGAAGGCATCAAGACTGTGCCGGCCATCTGCCCGGGACAAGGGCCAGTTGCAAGTTTTTTTTCGATAGGGTGGCTCGACGCTAGGAACGTGGCAGGCGCCTCGGGGAAAATCGGCAGTGCCTGCTCATCTGAAATCCCCTCGCGCAGTACCCGCAGCATCGCGCCATCGTGCCTAACGACATGTGCGCCACCATGCCGGCGGAGGCAACGAAGCCAACAACGCCGTGAACGCCAGCAGCACTGACAGCGCCGCGATCTTCAGAGTCAGGGGGCGATCCTCGTCCCAATCTTCATTTCTGGCCATCATCGAAAACCTCCTCGATCGAGAGGCTGAATAGGCGGGCAAAGCGGAAGGCCAGCTCCAGCGAGGGATCGTGTTTGCCGGTCTCGATCGCGTTGACTGCCTGGCGTGATACATCGAGTCGCAGTGCCAATTCGGCCTGGCTCCAGTGGCGCTCGGCGCGCAGGACCTTCAGCCGGTTGTTCATTAAGTGTCAAGAGAACCTGACAAAATGCCAGTATTACTTGCTCAGGAGGGGCTAATCAGGTCAGCCGGTATGAAAGATCGGCCAGCCGATCTCGGTACGCCACGCGCTCTCATCGGCGGTGTCTTGGGGTCCGCAGTGGTAGTACTCGCGAATCGGCCCCGGCATGGGCAGCGCATGGCGGGCTACGTAGGTGGCCAGGTCACCGTAGGTCATGTCGACGTTCGAATAGGATCCCTCGTGCACGAGAACGGCGATCTCGGTCGCTGGAATGAGGCACCCGGACACACGGGTCGTGGACTGAACGGAACCTGTGCACGGAATGAAGAGAGTTGCCTCTCCCCGGCCGTGCGCAAACAGGGAATTGGCAAATATTCCGCCGGTCACGCCGGTCGCAGTGAGCTTCTGGGCTTTGACCGTCGCATGCAGTTCCGCCATTGCGCCCAGGAACCATGCCAACGCCTCCTTCGCGCGCACCGTCTCTCGGATCGCCGCCGCTGGGGTCTGCTCGATTCGTCGGCGCCCGATCCGCAGATCCTTCCTGGGATGTTCCAGAATGTCCCGCAGTGAGGCCACCGCCTCCTGGGTCCGGGACAGCTCGCCCTCGAGCCGGCGCAAATGCGCGGCAATCAGCCCATTGCGCACCCCTGGATCGGCGGTCGACAGGACGGCGTGAATCTCATTCACGGGCATGTCGAGGCTGCGAAACCGCCGGATGATCTGCGCCAGGGAGATCTGTTCGGCTGTATAGCGACGGTAGCCGGTACGCGAATCCACCGATGCAGGCACCAGCAGCCCCGCCTCGTGATAGTGCCGCAGGGTCTTCACCGTGAGGTGAGTGGCGCGCGAGAAATCTCCGATGCTGAAAGAGTGGGACATCGCCCGAGGATCTACCCTCCCGTTACCGGAGAGTCAAATCCCGACGGCCATGTTGACTCTCCCCTTGAGGGAGGTCGGAGGCTTGCATCCAGCCAGACCACCGCACAGGAGTTCATCATGAGTCAGCCCATTCCCGCCGTCATCGCCGAGCACATCCGTGCCGTCAATGCCTTCGATACCGATGCGATTCTGCGAACGTTCTCGCCGGACGCAATTGTGAATGATAACCGTCGCGAGTTCGTCGGCATCGACGCGATCCGTCGTTGGATAGACAAGGAGATCGTCGGCGATAAGGTGACGATGGAAATTCGGGAGGTCGTGGAGCGTCAGGACAGCACGATCGTTCGTGCTCGCTATGACGGTCTCTACGACAAGACCCAGCTACCCGCCGAACTGATCCTCACCAATTACTTCACCCTGCGCGATGGGCGGATCTCCACTCTCATCATCGTCTTCAACCAGCCTTCACCCTATTGAGGACGGTGAAAGACGGATCAGCTGCCGTCGACGACCCGCTGCCACTGCGTCGTAATCTGGTCGTGACGATGCTTCCGGTCCGCATAATCCTCATTGATGAAACGACCGTTGTCCACCACGCACCGGCCATGAATGATCGTGAACCGGGGCGGCTTCGGTCCATCCGACAGCCAACCTTCGAGTACGCCGTCGGGAGCTTGCCCCAATGCGGACTCGGGTAGCGGCCACACCACGAGATCGGCAACCGCCCCGGCGCTCAGTTGACCGATCTCGTCATCGCGGCCGAGGCAGCGAGCCGAGCCGAGGGTCGCGAGCTCGAGCAGCTGACGCGCACTTAAGTGCGTGCCGTAGAGTCGCTGGTTGGCTTCCCGAGAGACCGCAAGTTCCGCGCGCAGCGACGGCGCAGAGTCCGTGCTGAGGCTCACGGTGACGCCCCGCGATCGCATCTTGGCCACCGGCGCCACGCGGCCCGTGCCGAGCAGATTGCGGGAGGGACAATGGCAAATGCCCGTGCCCCATCTGGCCAGCGCATCGATCTCCGTCTCGGTGACGAATATCGAGTGCGCAGCCCAGGAGCGTCGCGAGCCCCAGCCCACTTCCTCGAAGCGCTCCATCGGACGGCAGCCGTACTGCTGCAGGCAGAACTGCTCCTCGTCCAGACTCTCGGCCAGGTGCGTATGCAGCCGTACATCGAGAGTCTCCGCAAGATCGGCCGCCCGCCGCATCAGGGCATGCGAGACCGCGAACGGATTACAGGGTGCGAGCGCGATGCGAATCATCGCCCCATGGGCGCGATCGTGATAAGACCCAACGAGTCGCTCGCAGTCGGCCAGGATGTCGTCCTCGCTTTCGACGACGGAGTCCGGCGGTAGTCGGCTGTCTTTCTTCGACAGATTCATCGCGCCGCGCGTCGGATGAAACCTGACGCCGACCTCGCGTGCGGCGGCAATCTCGGCATCGAGCAGGCGCGGGCGGGGATGGATATTCAGGTGGTCGCTCGAGGTCGTGCAGCCATCGAGCGCGAGGTCCGCAAGAGACATCCAGGTCGAGAGATAGATGGCTTCCTCATCGAGCCGCTCCCAGATCGGATAGTAGAAATTCAGCCAGTCGACCAGGCCGTTGAAGGTGCGACCGACCTTCAGCCCGCGATTGAGCGATTGGTACATGTGGTGGTGGGCATTGACCAGGCCCGGCGTGACCAGACCCCCGCGCGCGTCGATGACGCGCCGCGCGGGCGGCTCTGTACCGGCGCGCCCGGTCGCCTTGATGAGGCCGTCCTGGACGGAAACCCAGCCGCCCGGCACGTCTGCACTTGTCTGGGGTACGAGCAGCTCGGCGTTGGCAATCAGCAGGTCGCAGCTTTCAGGCGCAACGCAGGAGAGGGGATGCGGTGACATTTTACTGTGCTCCGAGGAATCGGGTGGTGAAGGCACCGCGGTAGTCGTAGTCGGCCCCGATGATGTTCAGGTCGCGCAGAATCAAATACTGGTGGTGCAAACGCTCCGGATCCAATTGTCCCGCCGCATTCCCGGATCCGTCGATGAGATGATAGTTGACCAGCGCCGTGCGCGAGAGGCTGAGCTGGGTCGCCGTCATCGCTGGATTGCGGCGCAGGATTTCCCGATCGGTGCTGGCGGGATCCGCGAGATAGCCCCGCCACCCGGCGATCGATGCTGCCACGAACGCCTGCACCATGGCCGGGTGAGCCGCCACGAACTGATCCGAGCTCTCGAGGGCCATGTAGGCATCGCAGCCGGTATCCTTGACCCAAAGGGTCCGCACCTTCACACCCGTGTGCTCCATGATCGGCGGCTCTGAGGTGATGAAACACTGCTGGATATAGCCCGGATCGCGCAGGAACGGCGCGTAGTCAAAACTGAGCGGGATCGTCTTGAGTGTCCGCAGGTGATATTTCTTCGTGACGAACTGCAGCCAGGGCACGCCGGGTTGGACTGCGATCGTGTGTCCCTCCAGATCAGCGAAGGAGTGCACCGGCGAGCTGTCATGCACCATGACTCCCACGGGATCATGCTGCAGTGAGCCCATCACCATGATCAGCGGAATCCCCCTCGAGCGGGCAATCAGAACCTGATCCGAGCTGCCCAGTCCGAAGTCGTACTTTCCGAGGGCGACCTGGGGTTCGACGCTGGCGTTGGGACCGACCGGAGAAATCCGCACCTCCAGGCCGGCCTTGGTATACAGGCCGTGGGTCAATGCGAAAAAGTAGCCTGCATTCTCGGCCTCCGGATACCAGTCGAGCAGCAGGGTCACGGTCTGCAGAGGCGGTGCCGCGTATGTATTGGACATCCCCGTCAGAAAAACCAGGCTCGGAAGCAGGGCTCTGATCCATCGCAGCTTGCGCAATTGCGTCATTCGCAGGTCCTCTCGCCAGGGGTCTTCATGTGAATCAGTCGATGCGCTCGACGATCAGGGACTCGGACCAATGCCCCACCGTCAGCCGCTCGAGCGTCGTCACCAGCAGAAAGAAGCCAAGACCGAGCAGCGAGGAAGTCAGGATGAGCGCAAACAGGTACGGAATCGCCAATTGGCTCAACGCGTAGACGGCACTGTAGCCCAGACCACCGGCACCGAGCGCCGAGCTGCCGGCAAAGGTTTCCCCGACCAGCGCGCCGACCACTGATGCTCCGGCCGCGATCTTGAGGCCGACAAAGATGTGTGGCAGTGCATGCGGCAAGCGCAGCTTGAACAGCACCGCCGGCAGGCTGGCGTTCCCCATCGCGAACAGATGCAGCAGATTGACCTCGATGCTGATCAGTCCGTGGGTGGTGTTGACGATGACCGCCGGCACGGAGATCAGAAAGGAAATGAACAGAACGGACAGCGAGCCGTTCCCTAGCCACAGCAGAATAAGCGGGCTGATGGCGATGATCGGAATCGTCTGTAGCAGCACGACGTATGGATAAAGGCTGCGCCGGACGATCGTTGAAATCGAAAACAACAGTCCGACGGCGACGCCGACGATTGCGCTCAGCACGAAGCCACCGAGCGCTTCGAGGCCCGTGACCAGCAATGCATGCGTGAGGTCGGAAATGCGATTGGGGATCTGCGCGACGATCTCGGCGGGACCGGGCAGCAGGTAGTCCGGCACCTTGAATGCCAGGATGGCGCCTTGCCACAGCGCCAGGAAGGCGGCCAGGGTCAACAGCGGCCACCGCCACGAGAAGCGCTTCATGCGCACAGAACCGCAAGCCGGCGGCTGACCTGGGCGACGAGTTGCAGGAAACTGGCCTCGTTGCGCAGTTCCGCGGTGCGGGTCGCAGGCAGTGCCACGATGACCTCCTCACACACACGGCCGGGGTTGGCGCCCATCAGAAGGATGCGATCAGAGAGAAAGACCGCTTCGGAGATGGAATGGGTCACGAACAGCGTGGTGCTGCGCTGACGTTGTCGCAGCGCCAGCAGTTCCTCGTTGAGTCGTTGGCGTGTCAGCTCATCAAGCGCACCGAAGGGCTCATCCAACAACAACACCTGCGGTGTGGTCGCGAGCGCGCGGGCGATCGAAACGCGCATCTTCATGCCGCCGGAGAGCTGGCGCGGATAGAAGTCGCGAACGGCGCTCAACCCGACCAGTTCCAGGACCGCCTCCACACGCGCTTTGCGCAGCGGCGCGGGCAGCGCCTTCAGTTCCAGCGCCAGTTCGACATTGCGGGCGGCGGTGCGCCACGGTAGCAGTGTCGCATCCTGAAACACGAAGGACATGGCCTCGCGCGCGGCCGCCGGTGACCGGCCGTCGATCCGAATGGAGCCGCTCGAGATTGAACTGAGGCCGGCGATGGCTCTCAGCAGCGTCGACTTGCCGCAGCCGGAGGCGCCGAGCAGGCTGACAAATTCTCCCGCACCGGCAGTCAGCGACAGATCGTGAAGGACCGGTGCGTTGGAGGCATAGCTCTTGCTGAGGTTCGTGACGGACAAAAATGGTGCCGTCGCATCCGCAACGGCCATGTGCGAGCTCGCGCGAACTGATCCTGGACTGAACTGCGCCAGAGCCACGTGCTGATCAGCCGGGTCGCGCCGCAAGCTCGGTGTCCGGCAGCGGCGCCCAGCCGTCACTGACCCGACCAAAAAGGGGGATATGCCCGAGCGCGTGCACCTTTTCGGGGAGCATCGGATCGATCTCCGCGAGCGCCCGGTGCCAGTCCCAGCCCTCGGTCAAGACTGCGACAATGGCCACCACCTCCGCATGCGCGCGCTGCAGCAAGCGGACCGCCGCCGTCATGGTCCCACCGGTGTTGAGTACATCATCCACGATGACGACGCGGCGCTGCTGCACGCGATTGAGCAGCGCGGGGTCAAGATACACCCGCTTGCTCTGATCAGGGCTGGTCGATGAGACCGCGACTTCCGAGAGCGTATCGTCATACCAGAACTTACGCGAATGCCCGAGCGCCACAAAATCGGGTAGACCGACCGCTTCTGCAACCCGGCTCGCATAGGTCAGGCCGAGGGTCGGGATGCCGACGACGGCATCAGGTGCCGCGCCGCGCACCAGGGCCTCGAGTCGCTCAACGACACGACGCTCGACTGCAAAACTGCACTGATTGGCCATCAGCAGCGCCACGGCTTTGTCGCCCAGGGGCAGCGGTTTGAGTGGCAGGACGAGATGACTGCCGTCACGCAGGGGCACCGGGTAGGTGCTTGCAAAGCACTGGGCGTGGGCAGCCGCGGAAGCCGCCGCTGGCTCCCAGTCCGCTCGATAAGGTTCCGGTAGCGTACTCATTATTTCTCCGGGCCCCCCGCTGCTGAAGCAAGAACCATGCGCAGTGTCCGCGATCACTTCAAGCCAGAATAGTAGTCTAATGAACAAAGTCAAACAGATTCCGTGTTGACATGTTCGATAAGTTTCGATTATGTTCCAAAATGCTGCCTCAACAGGCGCGCTGGCGCCGGAGTGCCCGATGTTGATGCATTGGCAGGTTGCGTATCGTTCGCTTGAGCCGGGGGGTCTGCAGTGACGAAAGCCGGTGCCTGGAAGGTCAGCATCTCCGGCGCGACCCTCGGCGGCGCTCGCATCCCGGCCCAGATACGCCACGCACGTCTGGTCGAAACGGCCCGCCGCCGCGGATTCTTGCTGGTGACGGATATCGCCGCGGAGCTCGGGGTTTCCGAGATGACCATTCGGCGCGATCTGATCGAGCTCGAGCGCAGTGGCGTGCTCAATCGAACGCGTGGCGGCGCAGTAGTCATCGACGGGGATGGCGCCACCATCGTCGACCGAGAGGAGCCGGCCTTCGATGCTCGACTGCGTTTGAACCTCGAAGCGAAGCAGAGAATAGCGGCCGCAGTGCTTCAGGAAATTGCGGATCCCAAGGTCATCGCTTTGGATGTGGGCAGCACAACCTACGTGCTCGCTCAGAACCTCACTGATCGCGCGGGCGCCAAGTTTTTCACCTCAAGCCTACGCATTGCCGGAATGCTCTGCGGCGCCGGAAGGGATGTTTACGTCCCTGGCGGTCAGGTACGCGGCGAGGAAATGTCGATCTGCGGCGCCGAGGCGATCGCGCAGTTCGAACGCTATTGGTTCGACGTCGCATTCATCGGTGTCTCAGGCGTGACGGCGGACGGAATATTTGACTACTCCCTGGAAGACAGCGAACTCAAGCGCGTCTATCTGCGTCGCTCGGCGAGGAAGGTCCTGCTGTGCGATGGTTCGAAGTTCAATCGCATGTCGCTGGTTCGCATAGCCGACTTCAGCGCGCTGGATCTTTTGATAACTGATGTCGACCCCCCCGCCGACATCGCCGCCGCGCTGTCGGCGGCCGACGTTCAGATTCATGTCGTATCGAACTAAACCCCGGCACGATCGCGCCGCCCAATCTTCAACAGGAACGCACAGTGCTCTTTGATTTTTTCGGTGTAAAAAAGAAGGCCGTCATTGCGATGGTGCACATCGGTGCTCTGCCCGGGACCCCGCTCTACGACGCGTCCGGGGGAATCGCGAAGCTCATCGAAGATGCGGCGAGCGACGCCGAAAAGCTTGCGACGGGCGGTGTCGATGCGATCATGTTTGGCAACGAAAACGACCGCCCATACATGCTCAATGCGCCGCTGGAAGGCGTCGCTGCGATGACCGCGGTGGTGCAAACGATTGCTCCCGCCCTGAAGATTCCTTTTGGTGTGAACTATCTGTGGGACCCCAAGGCCAGCATCGCGATCGCGCAGGCAACCGGCGCGCGCTTCGTGCGGGAAATATTTACCGGAGTATTCACATCCGATATGGGCATTTGGGCGCCGGACTGTGCCGGAGCGGTGCGCCTACGGCGCAGTCTGGGCTGCCCGGATCTCAAGCTGCTGTTCAATATCAACGCTGAATTTGCACATTCTCTGGACAGTCGCCCGATTGAACTGCGGGCGAAAAGTGCGGTTTTCTCCTCTCTGGCGGATGCGATCCTGGTTTCCGGTCCCCTCACGGGGCAGCCCGTCGATCACTCCGAACTGCAAAGAGTCCGCGCAGCCGTGCAACAGGTCCCGGTATTCGCCAATACCGGTGTGAATATTGATAACGTGGCCGCAATTCTTTCGGTGGCCGACGGTGCCGTCGTCGGCACTCATTTCAAGTTCGAAGGCAATACCTGGAAGCCGGTGGATGCTTCAAGGGTCAGGAGATTCATGGACGTTGTGAACTCGCTTCGCTGACCGTCGCGACATGTGTCTATGCCATACGTCATTGGTCTCGATATCGGTACGACGTCCACGATCGGAATCCTGATTCGATTGCCGGACGAAGTCATCCGTTTGGTGTCGCTGCCGGTGACCCTCACCTCCCTTCAGCCCGGATGGGCGGAGGAGAATCCCGAAGAGTGGTGGTCAAACGTCTGCGGTATTACCCGAGAGCTGGTCAGGACCGAGGGCCTCGAGACCGACCAGCTGGCCGGCATTGGTGTCACGGGGATGGTTCCGGCATTGGTGGTGCTCGATGGCGGCGGCCAACTGCTGCGCCCCAGCATCCAGCAAAGCGACGGACGCTGCGCCGAGGAGGTCTCCCTGCTACGACAGGAGATCGATGAACCCAGCTTCGTCGCAATGGCGGGCAACGGCATCTCGCAACAACTCCTCGCCGCGAAACTTCGGTGGCTTGAACGACACGAACCGGTCGTATTCCAGAGCATCGCGACCGTGTTCGGGTCCTATGACTACATCAACTGGCGGCTGACGGGCTCGCGGACTATGGAGCAGAACTGGGCGCTCGAAGGCGGGCTGATCGACCTGCGTAGCAACCGGGTATCTGAGGCACTGCTCGCGCATACCCACCTGCCCGCCAGCGCCTTTCCACGCCTTGCCAGATCCACGGACATCATCGGACGCGTGAGCGAGGCCGTAGCGGCGCAAACCGGCCTGCCCGCGGGCGTTCCCGTGGTGGGCGGCGCCGCCGACCTGATCGCTTCCGCGCTGGTCGCCGGACTGGTAACGCCGGGGGACACACTCTTGAAATTCGGAGGCTCGGTTGATGTGCTGGTGGCCACCGATCGACCTCGACCCGATCGCCGCATGTTCCTTGACTACCACCTGATTCCGGGGTTGTTTGTGCCAAACGGATGTATGTCCACAGGCGGGTCAGGGCTGAATTGGTTTGCGGACAATTTTGCGGTCGCAACCAAGGTCGCGGCTGCCTCGAGTGGGCTCACCGTGCACCAATACCTCGACCGGATGGCCGAGGGCATACCGGCGGGCGCGCAGGGTGTCCGCATCATTCCCTATTTCCTCGGGGAAAAAACTCCGCTCCATGATGCGTCGGCGCGTGGCGCGATCACGGGCCTGAGTCTCAGTCATGATATCCGGCACCTGTGGCGGGCCTTGCTTGAGGCCTATGCGTACGCGATTGCCCACCATCTGGAAGTGCTGACTGAGATGGGGCATCCACTCGAGAGATTCCGCGCCTGCGATGGCGGGGCCACCAGCCGCGTTTGGATGCAGATCGTTTCCGATGTGATTGGCAAGCCGGTGCAGCTGCTCAAGGGGCATCCAGGTTCCTGCCTTGGCGCAGCGTGGACTGCCGCCATGGGGGTGGGTGCGGCAGCAGAGTGGTCGGGGGTGGAGCGCTTCGTCCTCGAGGATGAGTTGATTCGTCCGAATTTGAGCAACCGTCCCACGTACCGCGCCGGCTACCGCGTTTTTCGCGAAACATATGCGCAACTCGCCACCGTTGGGGTTGGATAATATCCGCCAAATGCAAGATCCCTTCACGTGGTTGAATCCCCCGGCATCCTGGCGCCGGTCGGGCGGCGGCTTGTTCGTGGTCACCGATGACCAGACCGATTTCTGGCGCAAGACCGAGTACGGATTCATTCGTGACAACGGGCATTTCGCGTATTGCACGCTCGCCGGCGACTTCTCGGTGGAAGTGACATTCGCCGCAAAATACCGGGCGCTCTACGATCAGGCCGGACTCATGATGCGGTTGGACGCGCAGCGCTGGGTCAAGACCGGAATCGAGTATCTCCACGGCCTGATGAACTTCAGCACCGTAGTCACCAATGACACTTCCGATTGGTCGCTGATACCCCTGAGCAGGATCATGGATGAGGAGGCGGTGCGCGCCCGCCTGGTGCGCAAGGGGTCCACGGTCTCCACCGCCCTTTGGCGTCCGGCGGGTCATTGGCAAACTGCCCGGGTCGCGGGCTTTCCGAGCGACCTGTCGTGCCAGGTCGGCGTCATGTGCTGCTCGCCGCAGCGCGCCGGATTCGAGGTGCAATTCTCCGATTTCGCCGTGACCTCGGCGCCCCGCGAAACCGGCGGGTAACGGCGATGCGAAACCAGATCAGCCGGCCGCCTCCAGCGGCGCAATGATGGGCGCGCTACGCGGACGGCGCAATGGTCCTCCAAACAGTGGAAATAACACGCCGGCCGCAGCCACGATCGCCGCGTGAAGCAGCCAGAAATTGCTCGCCGACCAGTGCTCGTACAAGGCACCGAGCCGGCCGCTGATGAGACTGCCGAAGAAAACCGACAGAAAGTAAACGCCGATCATCATGCCCTTGAGAGCGGTCGGCGCGACGCGCGCAAACAGGGCGATCGCGACGGGCTGAACATGCAGATAGCCGAAGCCCTCGCCAAGACTTGTGACCACGATCCACAGGAAGGGGATTTGGTGAGGCCCGTGATAGACCAACGTTGCAAAACCATCGCAGGCCGTGAACGCAGCCATGATCAGGCAGCCCATGACCAGTTTGCCGATCTCATCAGGCTCGCGACCCTTGGACGCCAGATAACGCCAGAATCTCAGAACCACCGGCACCAGGACCACCGCGACCAAGCCGCCAAGCGATTGCACCCAGGCGACGGGCATCTGCCAGCCCAGAAGACCACGATCCAGATGGTCCCGTGCCCACAGATTGTAGGTATTCCATTCCTGTGAGTTGACGACCCAATATAGCGTCAGGAGCGGCAGCAGCAGCGCGAGCGAGCGCACGGCCCTGCGCTCCGACTCGCCCAGAGGCTGGCGCGGTGTCGCGCCGCGGCGCGGCCCGCCCCCGGGCAAATGGCGCGCGCCCGCGAGGTAAATGATGAGACCGATGAGCATACCGAAGCCGGCGAACCCAAACCCGTAGTGCCAACCGTATGCCTGACCGAGCGCGCCCGTGATCAGCGGCGCCAGGAAGCCGCCGATATTCACCATGGCATAGTAGATCTGCATCGCATGGGTGATGCGCACATCGGCGTCGCCATAGAGGCCGCCCACCTGGGCGATCAGATTGCCGCGCAGGAACCCGGCGCCCACGATCAGCAGCAGCAGCGCCACGAGGAATGACTGGTCGAAGGCCATGCAGAAATGGCCCAGGGTCATCAGGACACAGCCCAGGATGACCGCGAATCGACGGCCCAGCAGTCGATCGCCGATCAGGCCGCCCAATACCGGTGTGAAATAGATCAGCCCCATGTACAGGCCGAAGGTCTGGGTCGCAAGCGCCTCGGTCGACAGCGGCCCTGTCAATTGCTCCAGGAGATGCCGGTAAATCGGAAATCCGACGATCTTTTCGATATGGCCCGGCAGCAGCAGCTGCTCTGCCATGTACAAAGTCAGCAGCGCGACCATGCCATGGAAGGAAATGCGCTCCCACAGCTCCGTGCCGGCAAGGGTAGCCAGTCCCCGCGGGTGACCGAAAACCTCGGGCCCGGCATTGTCGAACATCGGCATGAATTCCGCTCCGCTATGCCATCATTGCGCTCTTCGGTACCCGCGCTCGAGGTGCACTCATGAAACGGTTCGACTTTCGCGCGATCACCCTGGTCGCGGCGCTACTTGCCTCGGCGCCACCGGTGGACGCGGCCAGCCCGTGCGACCGTACCTGTCTCGAAGGCCTGATGGGCCGGTACCTGACGGCGCTCCAGGCACACGACCCGAAAGGCCTGCCGTTGGCCGCCAATGCACGGTACACCGAAAATTCGGTGACGCTGCGCTTGGGTGACGGCTTCTGGCAGACCATCGATGCCGGCAGTGTCAGCACCAAGATGCGGCTGATGATCGCCGATCCGGCGACTTCCCAGGTGGCCTACTACGGCCGCGCCACTGAAAACCACCACAGCGTGCTCCTTGGCGTGCGATTGAAGCAGTCCGGCGGACGCCTGACCGAGATAGAAGGGCTGGTGGTACGCCAGTCCTCGGGCATCTTCGGCAACTTCAATGATCCGCCGCCCTTCGCTGCGGAGTGGACGCAGAGCCAACCGGCCGCGCAGCGCGCCTCTCGCAGGGCGCTGATCGCGGCGGCCAACGCTTACTTCGACGGGATCCAGCAGGGCAACGGCGACATCGTCCCGCTGGCCGACGGCTGCATACGAGTCGAGAACGGCGTGCTGACCGCGCCGCAGCAGCCCAAAGACGGTCACCCCGCAGTCTCCATCCGTGAGAGCTTCAACAGCAAGCGCTTCAACTACATCCGCGAGATCCAGCCGCGGCGCATCATGCTGGTCGATGAGGAGCGCAACACGGTCTACGGCATTTTCAGCTTCCAGCACCCCGGCAACCTCGCGACCCACGATCCGACCTTTCAACGGTCACTTTCCAAGCCCGACAGTGTGCTGGTATATCCGAATACCATCGAGATTGCCGAGTCCTTTCACCTGCACGAGGGAAAGATCACGCACATCACGGCATTGATGGTGATGCTGCCGTACGGGCAACCGCCGGGCTGGCCGGTACGCGTACGCGATTAAAGACGACTACTGACCGATTTGTTCACTTTCACTGGAACAGGGGGCTATATGAGGGATCCGAAACAGCCGGCAGCGCCGGCAATCAATGTGCCGTCGACCGATCGGCGGACATTCCTGGGGGCGCTCGCGGCCGGGGCGAGCGCGGCGACGTTGCTCGCCGGATTGGGTGCGCCGGCGGCATCGGCGCAGCAGGCGGGCGGCCCACCGCCGCCGGGGCCGGGTGGCCGGCCGCCGCCGCCGCCCGAGCCGAAACTGTCACAGGCGCCGCCTCTCGCCGAGGTCGCCGGCAAGACCATCTACATCACCGCTTCCTCGGATGGCATCGGACTGGGCATTGCCCGGGCTGCCTCGAATGCCGGCATGAATGTCGTCATCGGCTACCGCAATGACAAGCGCCTCGCCGAGGCTTTACCGCTGTTCAAGAAGGATGCCCCGGTTTTCGCCGTAAAGCACGACGTCATCGGACGCGACGGCTGGGTTCAGATGCTGGCGGCCGTGAAGGCGAAGTACGGCAAGCTGCATGTGGTGGTGAACAACGCGGGCATCAAGACCTTTGCCAAGGCGAGTGAGGCCACGCCCGCGGAGTGGCAGAACGCCATTGACGTGAACCTTGGCGCGATCTATCACAGCGTCGCGGTGGTGCTGCCGCACATGAAGGAACACGGCGAAGGCGGCCAGTTCGTCACGACCTCATCCATGAGCGGGCTGCTGCCCGCCGTGACGGCGGGGGTCTACACCACGACCAAGTTTGCGGCCGTCGCCATCATGGAGGCACTGCGCATCGAGCTCGAGGGTACCAACATCGGCACCTCCGCATTCTGTCCGGGTGGCGTCAGCACCGACAATCAACCTCCCGGATCGCGTCCGCCGCCACCGCCGCTGCCCAACGGGCAACCGCGTCCCAGTTTCGGTCCCTCGATGAATCCACTCGAGGCCGGCGAACGGGTGATCAACGGGATCCGCAACAACGACCTGTTCATCCTCTCGCATCCCGAGTTCAGGGAGGGCATGGCAGAGCGTTTTGATTCCATCCTGATGTCCTGTCCGGATGAGCCGGCGCCAGCGGATCGCCTGCCAGGTGAAATTCGCACGCGGCATACCGGCATCTATCCACGCGAAATCGTGCATCGCCTGGAGAAGCGCAAGACTTACCTCGGATAGCCGGTGTCGGGGCCCTGCGGCGCGAGCCCGTCGCGCCGCAGGGTGATCGGCCATGGCCTATCGGCCACAGGAGTCTGCCAATGTTCCGTCATCCACTTCACACACCGGCGTGGCTCGCCTGCGCGCTACTGCTGATCAGCTCCGGTCTCGCGGTCGTCGATGCGAAGGAGAAGATCAAGGAGCCGGATTGCAACCGGCGCTGCCTGCTCGAGTTCCTGCAGACGTACACCGAGGGGCTGCTCGACAACGACACCTCGCGCATCAAGGTGGCGCCGGGCTTGCGCGTGACCTCAAATGGAGCCGACGTGCCGCTCGGAAAGGGGGAAGTCTGGGGACTCGCCAAACGCATGCCCTATCGCCAGGCGTTCGTCGACCCGGTCACGGGTGCGGTGATGTTCATGGGGACCGTCACCAATGCACCCACCAACCAGGGCGAGCGATGGTGGTTCTACATGGTGCGGCTGAAGATCGTCGCCAGACAGGTCACGGAGGTCGAGGAAATCTCCTACGACGGCATGCTGCGCGGCACTTCTGCCTCGAAACTCAACCAGGCCGATCGGATCTACGACTCGGTACTGCCCGAAGGCGAGCGCGTCTCGCGCGCGCAGCTCATCGCGATCGCGAACAAGTACTTCGACGTGGTTTCCGGAACTCTCGACTATCACGATGTGCCCTGGCATCCGGAGTGCTCGCGGCTCGAAGATGCCGTGTTGACTGTCAATCAGCCCGAATCATCGGGCAGCTGCGCCGGTGAGTTCAAGACCCCGAGAATGAAATGGATCGTGAAGAACCGCCGCGTCTACATCGTCGACGTGGAGCGGGGCGTCGTGATGGCGGTTGCGAACTTCACCTCGCCGCCCGAGTATCCGAATAACAACGCATCGGTTCTGTTCGAGGTGTTCAAGATCCAGGATGGGCTCATCCGCCACATCGAGGCGATGTTCCGGGGCGACAGCTCAATGAAAGTCTCCACCTGGCCTGATATTCCACAGGAGACGCCCTAACGGCATGCTCAAGGGTCGCGGCAAGGGCAAGATATCCAACGACTTGGTGGCGGTAAGCTGCGCGGCCGTGCTGGCGGTGTATGCAGCAGGATATTCACGCACGCGCGATGCGGCGCGTCGCTTTGAGACTCAAGCGAAGGAGCGCAGGTCGGCGTCCGTCGCCGAGGCGCGCGCGCCGCACCCGGCTCCTGAACGCGAAGTAACCGCGCAAGCGGCGCCGGCAACGGTGGCGGCACCAAAGCCAACCTCACCGGTCGTCCCACGCAAGTCGGCGCGCAAGAAAGCGGCATCGTCAAAGGTGGTCGCGGCGGCGTCACAGCCGTCGGCTGCTGCGGAGGCTTCCTCACCGAGTGCGCCGCGAGAGATTGCGCCGGTGCCGATGCCCGCCCAGGAGTCGGCCGGCCCGACGCCCATCGCCATCACGCGGGAGCCCGCCTCCGCCACTACCACGAAGTGGCGCGATGGCACCTATACCGGCCTGGGCGATTCCCCTCACGGCGACATCGAAGCCCGCGTGGTCATCAAAGACGGACGCATCGTCGAGGCGGGCATCGTCACCTGCGATACCCGCTACCCGTGCAGTGTGATCGATCCGCTCCTCCATCAACCGGTCGAGCGCCAGAGCCCCGACGTGGATTATATGTCGCACGCCACGGAGAGTTCCGACGCCTACTACTACGCACTGGTCGCAGCGCTCGAGAATGCCCTCGAGCGCTCTCCTGCCGAGGCAACGACCCCCAAGTGATTTGCACCGAAGCCGTCATGGGGACCTTCGTGTCCATTGAGGTCGATGCACCCGCAGCCGCCGCCAAGCGGGCGTTCGAATGGTTCCATCTGGTGGAGGCTCACTGTTCCCGCTTCGATGCCGCCAGCGAGCTGCGCCAATTGACGGCCGGCAAGCCCACGCCGACCAGTCCGATTCTATTTGAGGCGGTGCGTTTCGCGCTGCGGGTCGCCGAGGAAACCGGCGGTGCGTTCGATCCGACCGTCGGGGGGCGCATGGCAGCCCGCGGGTTCAATCGGCACTACCTCACGCGCGAAATCACGGGCACGGCCGGCTCTGAGGACGGCGTAAGCTTCCGTGACGTTGAGCTCGACGAGCAGAACCGCACAATCTTGCTGCGGCGACCGCTGACGCTCGACCTCGGCGCGGTCGCCAAGGGGCTGGCCGTCGACGCTGCCGCGCGCGAGCTGCGGCCGTTTCGCAATTTCGCCATCAACGCGGGTGGCGATCTCTATCTCAGTGGCTGCAACCCGCAGGGCAAGCCGTGGTCTGCAGGCATCCGCCACCCCCATGTCCGTGGCGAACTGGTCGACCGCTTCCGCGTCTGCGACCGCGCCGTCTGCACCTCGGGCGCCTATGAGCGCGGCCCGCACATTCTTGATCCGCGCCGCGGCGAAGCGGCGAGCGGTGTCGCGAGCGCCACGGTCATAGCGGTCAGCGCGATGCTTGCGGACGCGCTCGCAACTGCCGCGGTTGTGCTAGACCCGAAAGAAGGCATTGCCCTGCTGACGCGCATGGGGGTGAGAGGGCTCATCGTCACCAGCGCTCTGGAGCTCTTGCGTACGCCGGACCCGGGCCGTGCATAAAATCATTCGCTTTTTCAAGACTCCCAAGGGGCTGCTGATCATCATCCTGGCAGTCCTGACGGCGGTTGCGGCGCCAGGCGAAGGGACGGGGGCGGTAGCGCTCAACATGGTGTCCGCGGCTGCGATCGCCGGTCTCGTGGACCTGATCATCCTGCGGCTGCGCAAGAAAGTCTGGCAGTTTCCCAGCGGCGCGGTGCTTACTGCCATGATCGTGACCATGGTGGTGAGCGCGCAGGCGCACTGGTATGTCCCAGCCGCGATGTCCGTGGTCGCAGTGCTCAGCAAGTACGCGATCCGCACCCGCCAGGTGAACCTGTTCAATCCGGCAGCGTTCGCCCTCGTGGCAGGGACGTATGTGTTACCCACGGCGCAAAGCTGGTGGGGGGCACTTCCGGAAGTTTCGCCCGTCGGGCTGCGCGCGGCACTGCTTGCCGGCGGAATCTACATTGCGGACCGCGTGAATAAAATGCCGCTGGTCCTGTCCTTTCTCGGGGCGTACTTCCTCATATTTACGCTGACTGCATATCTGGGCGATCCGCGGCGGGTGGCGGAGATCTTTCGATCGCCGGACATTGAAGCAGTACTTTATTTTGCGCTCATCATTCTGACAGACCCACCGACATCGCCTGCCAGGTACCGGGACCAGTGGATCTGCGGCATCATCGTCGCCGCATTCAGCTACGCCACCTTTGAGATTTTCGGCGCCGTTTACTTCCTGCTGGCAGGGGCGCTGGCGGGAAACGTGTGGGCGGCCTGGCGCCGGGTCCATCGCCGGTCCCAAAGCGGCTTTCCGCGCAAGTTGGCGCTATTCCTGCGCGAGATCAGCCCGGCGCGCGGCTGAATCGGGCGCCCGTCGCACGAACGGAGGCAGTGATCTTCACTGGTGCAGTCCGGCCAGCCAGGGCCGCACCTCAAAGGTCAGAAGGCCCGATTTGACCGCGGGATCCGCGGCCGCGAACGCCCGCAACTCGGCCTCGGTTACGCCCGGCTCGGCGATCATGATGCCGCCGGACTGCGCATCGAGGAACGGACCGCCCATGAGAAGCTTGCCCTGCTTCAGGAACTGCGCGTAGTGAGCGACGTGCAGTTGCAGTCCGGCCTGCTCGAAGGGTGGAACGCCGGGTTTCCAGGCAGGACCGGGCGAGTGCACTACGACAAACTGCGTCGGCTTCGGGCTATCCTGTGAATAGGCCAGCATGCTGACCAATGAGGCGGCCACCAGGATCGCGAACCAACGGTGCGCCGCAGAATAGGGAATTTTTGCCTGCATGTTATTTCCTCGACCGTTGAAGGAAGTCAACGGCGAGTATTCTGTCATGCACGCAGATGACAGCGGGGATAAAGTGGCGGTGCTGCACGGCCAACGGGAGGCGCTCAGATGACATGGCAGGAACTCTTCGAGGAACTCTCCGCCAGGCAATCCAATGCCTTCCGAGCTGACGACATTGTCAGCGTACGCCATACCATTGCCGGAATAGAAACGTTCATACGCAACTACCAGGACTCGGGCTGCCCCGGCCATACCGAATCAATGCCGGAGCAGATCGTCGCCCACATTCGCAAGGAGATGGCGCTCAAGTTTCCAGGGGTAGGTAGGTAGGTAGGTAGCGAGCCGTGACCGGTTGGATGCTGACGACCGCCGCTTTGATGGCGGTGACATCGGTGTTCGCCGGCAATTCCGTGTTTCAGTCGGCACCGTCGGATCCGCGCGCCGTCACCATCGCGGCCAAGGGCGACGGGCGGACCGATGCTACCGAGGCAATCCAGCAGGCGCTCGATGCGGCGACGGAGCGCTCGCCCGGGGGAGTGGTGTTCCTGCCTTCCGGGCGCTACCTGATCAGCCGTACGCTGCTGGTTTCTCCGGGTGTCCGGATTTATGGAATCGGCGCGACGCGTCCGGTGCTTGTCCTCGGGAGCCACACCCCCGGATTCCAGCGCGGCCTTGGCAGCATGATCGTCTTCACCGGCGCGAGGCGCGGCGATCCGGTGCGCACGGGCCCGGGACCGAACGAATCGCGGGTGCCATTTGCGCCGCCGACGGTCGTACCTTTCGATGCCAAGGTCGCCGACGCGAATTCCAGCACGTTCTATTCGGCGATGAGCAACGTCGACATCGAGATCGGGCCCGGCAACCCGGCCGCGACCGCAATCCGTTTCCGGGTCGCGCAGCATGCCTACCTCAGCAACATGGACTTTCATCTTGGCAGCGCCTTTGCGGGCATCTACCAGGCCGGCAATTTCGTGCAGAACCTGAGCTTCCTGGGCGGACGCTACGGCATCGTGACCGAGAAGACCTCGCCGGCCTGGCAATTCACCGTTCTTGATTCGAGCTTCGAGGGCCAGAGCAGCGCGGCCATCCGCGAACACGAGGCGGGACTGACGTTGGTCAATGTGACGCTGCGAAGTGTGCCCGTCGGGATCGAAATCGACCGCGGCTACGGCGATTCGCTGTGGGGCAAGAACGTGCGTTTTGAGGGCGTACGACAAGCCGGCGTCGTGATCTCCAATGAAAGCACCGTCTTTACCCAGGTGGGTTTCGACAACGCGTGGGCCGCTGATACCCCGGTCTTCGTGCGCTTCCGGGACAGCGGGCGCAGCTTGTCGGGCAAGGGACGCTCGTATCGTGTCCGCTCCTTCAGTTATGGGCTCGCGGTGCCGGGCCTTGGCCGCCTCGGACAGTTTGCGACGGCGCAGGATCTGGCTCCGATCGATCGGCTGCCGGCGCCCGGCGCGGCGGCAGTGCGGCCACTGCCGCCGGTGGCCGAATGGGCCAATGCGCGTGAACTCGGCGCCGTGGGCGACGACAAGACGGACGACACCGTTGCGCTGCAACGTGCGATCGACGCGCACCGCACCGTTTATCTGCCGATGGGCATCTACCGGGTCAGCGATACGCTGCGGCTGCGGCCCGACTCGGTGCTGATCGGTCTGCATCCGAGCCTGACGCGCATCGAAATCGCGGATGGCACGCCAGCCTTCCAGGGTGCGGGCGGCCCGAAGGCCCTGGTGCAGTCCGCGGCGGGCGGGGATGCCATCGTGTCCGGGATCGGATTGCTGACCGGCGGCGTGAATCCCCGGGCGACGGCCCTGCTGTGGAGTGCGGGCGAGAAGTCCTTGGTTCTCGATGTGAAGTTCGAACTGCCGCGCGGGACGCCGGGCGGTGCGGACTCGGCCCAGCGCTGGGACGGCCAGTATCCGAGTCTGTGGGTCCGCCACGGCGGGGGCACCTTCATCGGCAATTGGAGTCCGGATACCTATGCCAGCGCCGGTCTTTACATCTCGGATACCGAAACACCGGGCCATGTCTACGAGATGTCGGTCGAGCACCATGTGCGCAACGAGATCGTCCTGAACCATGTCGCCCACTGGGAGTTTCTGGCACCGCAGACCGAGGAGGAATACCGGGAGAGCCGCAGTGCCGTCTCCTTGGAGCTGCGCGACTCGCACGACATCCTGATTGCGAACTATCACGCCTACCGAGTGACCCGCACCGTGGGGCCCGCGCCTGCGGCAGTTCGGCTCTATGGCGTCGATGACGTTCATTTCCGCAACATCCATGTGAACGCGGAGAGCGGCTTCTCGACCTGCGACGGCGGGGAGTGCACCACCTTCCTGCGCCTGAGCAAGTATCCGTTCGACAATGCCATCGAGAACGAGCCGGACGGTACCGCCGTGCGGGAGCGCGAGTTCGCTCGCCTGGATGTGAGTTCGGCGCTGCCGGCGGCGGCAGCTGCGACTGCAATGCCCGGTGCGGCGGTGAGGAAACTGGCGGGTGGCTTCGAGGCACTCGGTGGCGGCGCCGTGGATGCAAAGGGGACGCTGTACTTCATCGACCGCATCGCGCAGCGCATTTACGCCTGGTCGAACGCCGGCCTGGCAATCATCGGCAGCCACCCACTCGATCCGGTGAACCTCGCGGTGGACCATTCGGGCAGCCTGCTGGTGCTGTCGTCGGCCGGCATCACCGGCACGGTCTACAGCTTGCGGCCCGAGGGTCCCGATGGCGTGCTCAGCATCATCGAGCCGGAGCCGGCGGACCGGCACCCGTCGGCCGACATCGCATTGCCGGCCGTCTGGTGGGTCAATGGCGAGTTCAAGGATCAATATGATCCGCGCACCGATCACTTCAAGACCCTGGCGGAGCTCTTCGCGCAGGAGGTGGCTGCGGGGCCGGCCCAGGAATACTCCTCGCCAGATGGCAGTCTGGTGCTGCCGGCCTATAGAGTCTTTCATCAGGGCGCACCGGACTACCGCGGCTGGCGCTTCTCACATTCGCTCGACACGTATGGATTTCTCGTGGCCGCGCCGGGCACGCGTCTTTATGTCAGCAATGCCTCGGAAGCCAAGACCTACTCGGTGAGGCTCGGGCGCCATGGCGCGCTCGAGGACCTCAAGGTTTTCGCCGAGCGCGGCGGTGAGAGCGTGACCGCCGACGGCTCCGGGCGCGTGTATCTCGCCAACGGGCAGATCTTCGTCTACGGTGCGAACGGCAGTGAGCTGGGTATCATCGAGGTGCCGGAGCGGCCGCTGCAGCTGCTGGCAGCTGGCCACACCTTGTTCATCCTGACGCACCACTCACTGTATTCAGTGGATCTCGCCAATTGACACTGTTGCCACCTCTTCCCTCATTCCGGCTGGATGGCAAAAGGGCCCTGATTACCGGCGCCGGGCGCGGTATCGGAGCCGCGGCGGCGGCCGTATTGGCACAGGCGGGAGCCGCCGTTACGCTGTGGGCGCGCACGGCCGATGAAGTGGAGCGCGTCGCCCGGGATATCCGCGAGGCCGGATTCACCGCGGACGCCGTGGCTTTGGACGTGAATGACATTGCCCGCGCCCGTCTTGAGGTTCAGCGCGGCGGACCGTTCGACATTCTCATCAACAATGCCGGCGCCAACCGCATTCGCCACATCACCCAGGTGACCGAGGAGGATTACGATGCGGTGCTCAACCTTAATCTGAAGGCGGCGCTGTTCGTGGCGCAGGCCGTCGCGCAGGGACTGCTCGCCGCGAAGAAACCTGGTTCGATCATCAATGTCTCATCGCAGATGGGCCTGGTGGGCGGGGGAGGGCGTTCACTCTACAGTGCCTCGAAGTTCGCGCTCGAGGGCCTGACCAAGTGCATGGCAATCGACCTTGCGCCGCATGGCATCCGCGTCAATACCCTGTGTCCGACCTTCATCGAGACGGCTCTGACGCGTCCCATTCTGGACATGCCGGGCACGCGTGAGCACGTGCTCGGCCGTATCAAGCTGGGCCGGCTGGGGCGCATGGAGGAATTGAGTGGTGCGCTGTTGCTGCTGGCTTCGGATGCGTCGACATTGATGACGGGCAGTGCACTGGTCGTCGATGGTGGCTGGACGGCGGACTGAGGGGGGCGAACCCTACTCCAAACGCTCCGGGATGCGGAAAGTGGCAAGTGTCGTGAGGCCCACGGATCCCACGTAGCCGGTGCGCCCGTCCGGGCCGCCAAAGGCGACACTGGTGGGAAGTCGCAAGGGGCCGGTGACCGCCGCACAGGCGGCCAACTGATCGACCGTCCCGTCGCGCTGCACGAGGGAGTCGGTCAGGGTTTGGACGGCTTCGGGATTGGGGTCGTCGCAGATGACATGAACCTCACCGTGCCGGTCGATGACGAAGAGTCCGTTCCGGTTGATCACCGTGATCCACAGATTGCCGAAGGCGTCGAAGGTGATGCCATCGGGCAGCACATCGCTGCCCAGGCTGTCCGGCCCGACGCTCTCCCGGACGCCCAGTGAGCCGTCGCGACGCAGCGGAAAACGGACGACCCGTCTGCCGAAGGTCTCGACTGCATAGAGATGACACCCATCGGGGGAGACTTTCACCTCATTGGTGAGATCCAGGCCATCGGCCACGATGGCGCATCGTTTGGCTTCGCGATCGATGCGCAGGATGTAGCCGTCTATCCGGCGGGCGCTCAGAGCGGTATGCCAAGGTAGGCCGCGCGTCATGACCGACAGCCAGATCCGGTCGGCGCCGTCCGCGCAGGCGTAGTTCACGGCTCCGAGTGGCAGGCTCTCGAAGCTGTCCAGGAGCTTGCGCGTTTCTCCCGTGGGCGCGATCAGGTGCAAGCCGCCATCGCCGATCCCGGCGACCACGAAGCTGCCATCCGGTGTGCGGCTGAAGCCATTAGGTTCCTGAATACCCGAACCCAGCAGTTGCGGTGAACCGTCAGCGCTCAGGCGGGATACGCCGCCCCGCGCATCCGACACCCAGATCCCGTCCGGGTCGACCCAAACGCACTCCGGGCGTTGCAAGCCGTGGCCGAAGGTTCCGAAGTCGGCGGCGCACATCTTGAAATCTGCAAGCTTCATGGGCCCAGGCCTTGATTTGCCAACAGTCTGGCCGGAACGGTGCGCAATACTCATCCGGATGTCAATGAACTACCGGTAGCCGAAGGTCCGGCAAGGTGAAATATGTTGATGCGGCGCACACTCCTCCGACAGATGCTGAACACGATATTCACTCACGTATGAATGAGTATTGACAGCAACCTGTCACCCTGCCATGTTGCGCAACGCGCCGCAGAGCGTGTTCGATCGGATTCGGGCGACAAGGGGGTTTCATGAAGAGCGTACTGAGTGTCTCTGCTACGGTTCTGGCTCTCGCATGTTGTGGCGAGGCCCTCGCCCAGAACGCGCCAGCGAGCGCCGCGGGGAGCACCGAATCGACCAATTCACCCCTGCAGGAGGTGCTGGTGACGGCCGAGCGTCGCTCGACCAATCTGCAGACCACTGCAGTGTCGGCAACCGTGCTGACCGCCGATGACATCGCCGCGAAAGGCGTGAATCTTGTGGATCAGCTGCAGTTCATCGCGCCGTCCGTGACCATCGATGACTTCGGTCAGGGCATTGATTTCGACATTCGCGGCATCGGCAAGGGCGAGCACAACACCCAGACGCCCACCGGCGTGATCACCTACCGCGATGGCGCCGCGACCTTCCCGGGGTACATGACCGAGGAGCCTTATTACGATGTCGCGGATATCGAGGTCTATCGGGGTCCACAAGGGACCTTGGTTGGCCAGAATGCCACGGGGGGCGCCGTGTTCGTGACCACCGCCAACCCGAAGCTCGATGGCGGTTACGACGGCTATGTGCAGGCACAGTACGGCAATTACAACGATCGGGGCGGGCAGGGCGCGATTAACCTTCCGATCACCGATACTCTGGCGGCGCGCGTTGCCCTGTTCGCGGACGCGCGCGACACCTTCTACAATATTTCGGACAATGATCCGGCGGACAACTGCGCTGGCGGTCGCTACTCGGGATGCCAGTACGACTACAATCCCGGCAATCTGCGCTGGGGTGCGGCGCGTGTGAGTCTGCTGTGGCAGCCCGTGCAGGCGCTGCAGGTGCTGTTCAAGATCGACGGAGATTATCTCGATAACGGCGCCTATCCGGCGGATCCCTACACGGACCGCTTTGCGCTCGGAGCGCCGACGCTCTACGGGGTACCCAACCCCCGTTCGAGTGATCTGTTCGACATCAGCGCGAATGCACCCCAGCGTGGACTGGATCGCTTCACCCGTTCAATCCTCAAGATCGACTACACGTTCGCAAATGAAATGAAGCTGCAGTCCGTAACTTCCTATCAGTTCGGGCAGACCGACTACACGGCGGATCTCGACGGCACGTCCTTGGGCAGCGCGGCCTATGCCGGCCTGCCCGCGGATTACACTTTTTACGATCGCGTCGGTGAGACGATTTATTCCCAGGAGATCAACCTGATTTCGCCGGACCGCGGGCCGCTCACCTGGGTGGTCGGCGCTTACGCGCAGTCGGACCTGTATGACTGGCTCTCGCCTTATCAGTTCTGGATCGCCGTGGGGCCGCACTTCCCCAATCCGATCCCATCCGCGAGCAACTTTTATCAGGCGTATTCATACGAGCTTGAGGGGGACACGCCCAATGAGGCCTATGCCGGTTTCGCCAGTGCGACCTTCAAGCTCGGCGGCGGGTTCAGCATCACGGCCGGTGCGCGCTATTCGTACAACAAGTCGCGCAACAACGTAACGGTGTGGCAATACGGGACGTTCCTGCCGGATGAGCAGAAAACCAGCTCCGACAAGGTTTCCTACAAGACTTCGTTGAACTGGAGCATCGATGAGCATAACTTCGTGTACGCGCTACTCTCGACCGGCTACAAGCAGGGCGGACTGAACGTCCCGGTAGGACTTGGAATGCCCGCGCCGTTCGGGCCTGAAACCGTGACTTCCTATGAGACCGGATACAAAGTGACCTGGCTCGACGGTCACGTCCGTACGACCCTCGATGCGTACTACAACAATTACAATAACTTCCAAGTGGACATTGGCTATCCGCTCTACCCCACGTTTTCGTTCGAGGTCAACGATCCGAATGCCACCAAGATCTACGGCATCGAGCAGGAGACGGAGGCTTCCATCGGCGACCTGTCCCTCAATGCCGGGGTCGGCTTCCTGCACAGCGAACTGGGTACCTTTTATGCGACGGATCCGCGTATCTCCACCACCACCGGCTGCAACACCGGCACGGGTCCGACCAGTGCGACCTGCATCGACCTGAGTGGGCACGAGCAGACCTATGCGCCGAATCTCACCTTCAATCTGGGCGCGCAGTACATCATCCACGTGGGGGGCAAGGACACGCTGACGCCGCGGATGAACTTTGCATACGAAGCCTCCCAGTGGGCAACGCTGTTCGAGAATCCTGCCCTGGGCGATCGGCTGCAGGAGCGGAAGCTGTTGGGGGCTCAACTCGAGTACAAGCACGGTCCCTGGACCGGCACGTTCTATGGCAGCAATCTGCTCAATGAGTACTATGTCGCCGCCATGAACTCGGATCTGGACTATGCCGGCCCGCCGCGCCAGTTCGGCGTCCGCGTGCTTAGAACGTTCTGAGCTGACCCGTTCCCCATTACTCATGCAGTCGTACCGGCTCACGATAGACAAATTCCTGGATCATGCGGCCAAGTGGTGGGGAGGCCGCGAGGTTGTTACTGCGCACAGCGGCCGCATCGGCTACGCGGCGCTGCGCGAGCGCAGCAATCGCCTGTCCGGTGCGCTTGCACGGCTGGGATTGAATTTCGGTGAGCGTGTCGGAACGCTCGCCTGGAATACGCAGCACCACCTCGAGATCTACTATGCGGCCATGGGGGCGGGCCATGTTTGCCATACCCTCAATCCGCGCCTGACCGTGACGCATCTGGCGGCGATGGTGAACGAGGCCGAGGACCGGATTCTGGCGGTGGGCGCCGGACTGGGTGAGCTTGCCGGCGAGCTGGTCAGGCATTGCCCCAGCGTTCAGACCATCGTGATTCTGGATGGGGACGCGGCGGACCCCGCGGCATTCGCAGGCCGTCTGACGTTTGATCTGGAAGGTCTGCTGGCCGAGCTCGGCGGCCCTGTACGCTGGGGTGAATTCCCAGAAGAGTCCCCTTCGGGCCTGTGCTACACGTCCGGGACGACCGGACCGCCGCGCGGAGTGCTGTACACCCATCGTTCCAATTACCTGCATACGTTGCGCTGCCTGCAGGCCGATGCGATCGCCCTGACAGCGCCGGATGCGGTACTCGTCGCGGTACCGATGTTTCATGCCAACGGCTGGGGTTTCCCCTTTGCCGGACCCGCGGTCGGTGCCAAGCTCGTGCTGCCCGGTCGTCATACCGATGGGGTGCGGCTCGCGGCCCTGATCCGCAAGGAGGAAGTAACGATTGCGGCCGGCGTGCAGACGGTGTGGCAGGGGCTGCTGGACCACTTGGACAGCGAAGGCGGTGAGGTGCCGAGCCTTGAGCGGGTGATCATCGGAGGTGCGCGTTGTCCGGATGCGCTGATCCGGCGGATGGAGACCCGGCTGCAGGCGCGCGTTCAGACCAGCTGGGGCATGACGGAACTGTCGCCACTCGGAACGATTGCGCCCGCTCACGGCAGGGCGCGGCCCGTGGCCTCGGGGCGCCCTACGGTGGGGCTGGATCTGAAGCTGACGGACGCGGCGGGGGTCACACTGCCGCAGCAGCGCAACGTGAGTGGCTATCTCAAGGTGAAAGGGGCGAGTGTCATCGATCGCTACTTCGGCGCGACGGAAAACACGCTGGATGACGAGGGGTACTTTGACACCGGGGATCTTGCCGCAATCGATGATGCGGGCAATCTCTCTATCTGCGGTCGAACCAAGGATCTGATCAAATCCGGCGGGGAGTGGATCAACCCGGCCGAAATCGAGAATCTCATCGGGCGCTTGCCAGGAGTAGGACAGGTGGCCGTCATCGGTGAGATCGATGTGAAATGGGGCGAGCGGCCGGTGTTGGTGGTCGAGCCGCAGCGCAATCACACCCTGGATGAGAAAATGCTACTCGAGGCGCTGCGCGGCAAGGTGGCGGACTGGTGGATTCCCGAGCGGGTGATTCAGGTGGCTTCGATGCCGCTCTCGGTCACCGGGAAGATCGACAAGAACCGCTTGCGCGCGCAGTTCGCGGGTGCCGCATCGAACTGACCTCAGGCCTGCGGAAGTACCGGGGAGGCAAGCCCGACATTGGTGGACCAGTTCTGAGTACCGGCCGCGCGCCGGCGCGCAATGATCTCCTCGTGCAGCGCGAACACGCCCGGCAGAAGATCCGTGTCAGCATATGGCCGATCGCGCAAATGCAGGAATGCCCGACCCTCGGCGTAGGGCTGCCACTGCGGCTGCGCGCGGGCGCATGGAACCGCGTTGCGAGCGAAGCTCGTGAAGTAGTCCATGAGCGCATTCGAAAGCGCGTGTTCGGGCGCGGCATCTGGCGGCGGGGGCCAGTTTCGGGGCAGCGCGTGGCCCGACCCGATGAGCCCGAAGAGATAGGGCAGTTCGCTGCCATGGAATGCCCGAAGATTCCGCGCCGCTGCCGCGGGATACTCGTGATCGAAGAAGTAGAGATACGCCGGCAGGCCGAGCCCGGTCTGCGCGCGCACGAGCCGCTCGGCGCTCCATCCATAGAAGGCATCGCGGGCCGCGGCGAGTGCGCTCGCCTCGATATCGCCCCCCGGATAGTGCCGCAGGTAGCGCTCGGCGAGGTCCCCATAAAGGTCTCTAATCCGTTGCTCATAGGCGTCCGTGGACTGCGGCAGCGGTGGCAGGAAAAAGCGCAGCGAGCGCACCTCGCCGGCATTGAATCCCGCGATGAGCGGGACGCGGGCCTGTTCGCCCCGGTCGAAGACCTCGACCATTTGTCGTGGCAGTATCCAGCCATCGATCGTGGCCTGCGGATAGAACCCGTTTGTCATCGCCGCCGCGGTCAGCGCTTGCGGGTCCATGGCGCGGGCAGCGGCCAGGTCCTGAACCCCGATCGCTCGGATGAGCGCAACGCCTGCTTCCTCCGCCGAGCGTTGCCCCAGGCTGGCGCGGGAGAGCTCGAAGCTGGACATCAGATAGCCGCTTTGTACGATGACCTTGTGGAAGAGCCCCCGTGCCAGGGGGCTGGCCATGAGTTCGATGATGCACTGGCCGCCGGCCGATTCACCAAAGAGCGTCACATTGTTCGGATCGCCGCCGAAGCGTTCGATGTTGGTGCGTACCCAGTGCAACGCCTCGATCTGATCGAGGAGGCCGTAGTTTCCCGAGGAGTGATGTGCGGATTCGGCCGTGAGATCGGGGTGTGCCAGGTAGCCGAAAATCCCCAATCGATAGTTCAGCGAGACGACGACCACACCCCGGCGCGCGAGCGCGCTGCCATCGTACAGTGCGCTGCCCGAGTGTCCGATGCGTAAGGATCCGCCGTGTATCCACACCATGACGGGCGCGCCGGCAGCCTGGGCCGGCTTCCAGACATTGAGGAACAGACAATCCTCGCTCATTCGTCGAGGTTCATCCGCATACACGCTGTCGGGTGGGGATGCGGGTTGAAAGCACCCCGGCCCGACGCTCACCGCCTCGTAGACGCCACTCCAGTTTGGCGCAGGTTGGGGAGGTTGCCAGCGTCGCGCGCCGGCCGTCGAGCGCCCGTAGCGGATCCCGAGGTATGCGGTGCAGTCGCCGGAAAGCTGCAGGCCGCTGAGCCTGCCGCCGTCGAGGTGCACGAGCGTTTCGGATGCACCGGCCACGTTCAGCGGGCCTGTTTCTTGCGCGTCGCCGGTTTCTTGGGCTTGTTGCACAGCGCGACGAAGCCGGCGGCCATGAAGCGCGCGAGCCGGTCCTTGACGGCGTGGAAATCATCCGACTTGCACGAGCCGTCGGAGAGCCGGTCGATGCGGCCGGTGCGGCCGAGAATGTGCATGAAGGCGCCGCTCACGAAGTCGTAGCCCCAGAAGATGTCCGCATCGGAGCAGCTGGGGAGTGCCTTCTTGAGAATGCCGAGGAGCTTGAGCACCACTGGATCAAAGTGCAGATCCATCATGGTCGCCCCTTCGGGGGAGTTGCTCACTTGAGCTGCGAAAGCGGCGAAGTTGCGCCAGCCCTCGCCGCCAGCGATATAGAGATCAAGGTCGGTATCGAGGAAGGCACGCAGGGCCCCCTCGACCGTCGGGGTGCCGCATTCGCGTTCATAGCGATCGAGGGCATCGACGCGGCGGCTGCTGGTCACGCCGGCGCGGCGGGTGAATACCGCCTCGAACAGGCGTCGCTTGTCGACGAAGTAGTAGTGCATCAGGGACGTGTGGACGCCGACTTTCAACGCGACGTCCCGCAGGGTCACGCCGTTGAGACCATGCTTGGAGAACAGGTACTCGGCGGCGTCCAGCATCTCTTCGAGGGTCTCGGCGCGTTGCTCTGCTTTGGTACGACCTTTTGGCTTCTTGAGGTGTCGCTTCACCATTGCACAGCTATCCAGGCAGCAATTTCGAAGTCGGAGGTTATCATTTCCCGAAGCGCGGAGTTACTGCGGCGCAGCGTCGCAGCACCGAGCGCTCTCTTGTCAAATTCATTCACACATGAGTTAATGTCATCCATGAAGCTTCTGCTCACCGGCCGCGTCGCGATTGTCACCGGCGCGGGGCGCGGTCTGGGCCGCGCACATGCCCTGGCGCTGGCCCGCAGCGGCGCCCGGGTCCTCGTCAATGATCTGGATGAAGGTGCAGCGCAGACGGTCTGTCACGAGATCGAAGGACAGGGTGGGCAGGCGCTCGCGAATCACGCGAACGTTCAGCAGTGGGTCGAAGTGGAGGCCATGGTCACCCAGGTTCTGCAGCACTGGGGCCAGGTGGACATTCTGGTGAACAATGCCGGCGTGCTGCGCGATCGCACCTTTGCGAAGGTGGAATTGGATGACTTTCGCCTGGTGCTCGATGTGCACGTCATGGGCTCAGTCAACTGCGCGCGCGCCGTCTGGCTGCACATGAAGGACCGCGGCTACGGCCGAGTCATCTTCACCACTTCCTCCTCCGGTCTCTACGGCAACTTCGGTCAGGCGGCGTATTCGGCGGCGAAGATGGCGCTGGTGGGACTGATGCAGACCCTGGCGCTGGAAGGTCAGCGCTACGGTATCCATGTCAATTGCCTCGCGCCCAGCGCAGCCACGGCAATGACGCATGGCCTGTGGACGCCGGAGGATCTGGCGGCGCTTGATCCGCAGCGTGTGAGCCCGGTCGTCGTTGCCCTCGCCAGCGAGGCCGCGCCGACCAAGACCATCGCCCTCGCCGGTGCCGGTAGCTTCAAGCAAGCGCACGTGACGATGACGCAGGGCATATACCTGCCTGACTCGCAGCTCACTCCCGAGGCGATTCTGGCGCACTGGGCCCAGACCGGGGACCGTACTGACGAGCGCGTTCCGGAGACGGGCTTCGAACAATACCGTTTCGAAGTGGCGCGCGCTCGCGCCCTGCCGACCAGATCCTGACCGTGCCGGCATGAATAAAGCGGGCTACGGCTCGCGGGCCTGGATCGCCCTGTACATGCTGTGCGGGGTCTACGTCCTGAATTTCCTCGATCGATCGCTGCTGTCCATTCTCGCCAAGCCGATCGAGGACACCCTGCACATCTCCGATGGCCAGCTGGGGCTCATAAGCGGACTGTATTTCGCCCTGTTCTACTGTTTCATTGCGGTCCCGATCGGCTGGATCGCGGATCGCACCAATCGCGTCAATATGCTCTCGGTCGCCTGCGCACTATGGAGCGCCGCGACGGCCTGCTGCGGGGTCGCGGCCTCCTATGGGCAGCTGGTCATCGCACGCATGGCCGTCGGGGTCGGTGAGGCGGGTGGTGTGCCACCGTCCTATGCGCTCATCACCGACTTCTTTGCCCCCGGCCGGCGCGGCACAGCCCTTGGCATCTATAACCTCGGGCCGGCGCTCGGTTCTGCCGTGGGGATCGCCTTCGGTGCCGCGATTGCCGCCGCGTTCAACTGGCGAGACGCGTTCATTGCGATCGGCATCATCGGGGTGGTAGCCGCCGTCATCTTCAAACTCCTCGTGCACGAGCCGCCGCGTGGCGGACTCGACGAATACGCCACAGCCGCTGCGTCGGGCGCCACGAGCTTCTGGCAGACCGTCAGGATGTTTTTCTCCCGTCCCGCGCTGGTGCTGGTCGCGCTCGGTAGCGGTGCTGCCCAGTTCATCACCTACGGGGCCGGGAATTTCACCAGCCTCTTTCTGATGCGCGAGAAGGGAATGACGCTCGATCTCATCGCGGTGTACTACGCGCTGGTGGTCGGCATCGGCATGGGTGCGGGGATGCTCATTTCCGGGAAGGTCATCGATCGGCTGACGCCGCGCGCAAAGTCGGCGTACGCGACCGTCCCGGCGCTGTCATTGATTGCGGCCATGCCATTCTATCTGGGCTTCGTGTGGGCGCCGACTTGGCCACTCGCCCTGTCGCTGCTGCTGCCACCGATGTGTCTGAATTACTTTTACCTCTCGGCGGCGGTTGCGTTGGTTCAGGAGGAGGTTCGTCCGGATCAGCGCGTGGTCTCGGGCGCCTTGTTGCTGCTCATCATGAACTTCATTGGGCTGGGACTGGGCCCTACCTATGTCGGCGCCGCGAGTGATTTCCTGCGCGCCGCGCACCCGCGACATTCGTTGCAGATCGCATTGTTCTCGCTGACTCCCTTCTACCTCATCGCCAGCGCGCTGTTCTGGTGCCTGGCCCGCGTGTTGCGCAAGGAAGGCCGCGTGGCGGCCGCTTAGGAGCGCCTCATGAACCAAAAGTGGCAGCCGTTTGCGGGGCTGGTGACGCTGTTTCTGGCTGCAGCGGTTGCGGCTGCACAAACATCTGCCCCGCTGATCACTGTAACAACCTCCGCCGGCCTGCTGCAGGGTCTGGGCGAGGGCGGCTTGCTTGTATTCCGGGGTATTCCCTACGCGCGGCCCCCGGTGGGATCACTACGCTGGAAGGCGCCCGAGGAGCCGGCGCACTGGAGCGGCGTTCGCAATGCGACAGCGTTCGGGCCGGCCTGCATCCAACCCGTCTCGCCCACCCCCACCATCTATTCGTCCGGCGTAGCATTACCGATGAGTGAGGACTGCCTGACCCTGAACATCTGGGCGCCGGCTCACGCGCACAAGGCGCCGGTACTGCTATGGATCCACGGCGTATCGCTGTGGACCGGCTCGGGTCGCGAGGCACTCTATGATGGCACGCATCTGGCCGAGCGCGGCGTCGTCGTCGTTACGATCAACTACCGGTTGGGAGCGCTCGGCTATCTCGCCCATCCGCAGCTCAGTGCCGAATCCGCCGCGGGAATCTCAGGCAATTACGGTCTGCTCGATCAGATCGAGGCGCTCAAATGGGTGGGGCGCAATATCGACGCCTTCGGTGGCGATGCCGCCAATGTCACCATTGCGGGGGAGTCGGCCGGGGGCCTGAGCGTACTGTATCTGCTGATTTCTCCTGCTGCGCGCGGCCTGTTCGCAAAGGCGATCGCCGAAAGCAGCTACATGATCACGATGCCGACTTTGAAGGAATCAAGACACGGCCTGCCCGCCGGTGAGCAAAGTGGCGCCGTACTTACGGCCGCCCTGCATGCCTCCGGTATCGCGGATCTGCGCGCGATGGATGCGCTGAAGCTCAATAACGCGGCGGCGTTGGCCGGATTCGGGCCCTGGGGCACGATCGACGGTCAGATACTCACCGAGCAAATGGTCAGCGCCTTCGACTCGGGCCATCAGGCGCGCGTGCCGGTGCTCGTGGGGTTCAACAGCGGTGAGGCCCGCTCGCTGCGCGCCCTCGTACCACCGGTTCCGGCAAGCGCGGCGGACTACGAGCGGGTGATTCACGAGCGCTATGCCGATCTGGCCGAAGAGTTCCTGCGCGTATACCCGAGCAGCAATCTGGAAGAGAGCATGCTCGCGACGACACGTGATGCACTGTACGGATGGACCGCCGCGCGAGTCGCCAGAAAGCAGGCGGCTTTGGGGGTGCCGACCTATCTGTATCTGTTCGACCACGGCTATCCCGCGATGGACACCGCGAGCCTGCATGGTTTCCACGCCAGCGAATTGCCGTATGTATTCGGTACCTTTGGGAGTACCCCGCCGCTGTGGCCGAAAATACCGGATGCGCCACGGGAACGTATGCTGTCGGATGCGATGCTCGACTACTGGAGCTCCTTCGCCCGCAACGCCCAGCCGCGATCCGCGCATGCCAAAACCTGGCGTTCCTTTGGTTCCGAGGGTAACTACATGCACTTCGCCGAGAAACCTGAGCTTGCACGCAATCTCATGCCGCAGATGTACAGGCTGGACGAGGCAGTCGTCTGCCGGCGCCTGGCTGCAGGAGATCTCGCCTGGAACTGGAACGCAGGCCTTGCGGCGCCCAAGCTGCCCGCAAGGCAGGCGCCGTGCGATTGACAGCACAACAAGTGCGCCGCTATTCTTCATCCAAATAATGTAAACGTTTGCACCGATAGTTTTGGCGCGGGTCAAGGTCTGGCCCACCAGGAATTGTCTTGCGAGGAAGGGGAATCCAGATGTCGATCTTTAGGTCCGGAACCTGCTACGCCGCTTTCATGCTGGCACTCACGCTCCACTGCGATGCCTGGGCACAGACGCCGTCGGCGCCCACCAGCACGGCCCCCAGCAATGCAGCGCCGGTCACCTGTGCCGGTAGCGGCTTCCTGCCCGGTCCTGCGAGCTACAGGTCAGTCGAGCCACTGCCCGACGAGCGGGTGACCTTTCGCCTGTGCGCCCCCAATGCGGCCTTTGTCTCCGTTACCAGTCCGGACCTCGCAGATGTCATTCCAATGGGTGGCGGACTGCCCATGACGCGCAATGCGCAGGGATTGTGGAGCGTCACCACGCCGGTCCCCGTGGCACCGGACAACTATCGTTTCGGCTTCAACGTCGATGGCGTCGTGGTCATGGATCCCCAGGGCACGACGTTCTCGCTGACACGCGTGGGACAGTACAGTACTTTTGAAATGCCCGGTGCGGAAGGCGCCTTTCAGACCTACGACAAAGCCGTACCGCACGGAGTCGTCTCCGTCGTCGACTACTGGTCGACCTCGCTTGACATGATGCGTCGTGCCCACGTGTACACCCCGCCGGGATACATGCGCGACAGCGCGCATTATCCGGTGCTGTACCTCGTGCATGGCGCCGGCGATAGCGATGACAGCTGGACCTCAGCCGGCCACGCCAACTATATCCTCGATAACCTCATTGCCGCCGGCAAAGCCAAGCCGATGATTGTGGTGATGCCGTTCGGACACACCCCCGAGCGCAAGGGCGCGAACATGCTGATGAACAGCGATTTTGGTCAGGATCTTTTCAAGGACCTGATCCCCTACGTGGACGGTCATTTCCGTACCATTGCCAAACCCGCGGCGCGCGCCATGGCGGGACTGTCGATGGGCGGCGCGCACACTCTGCAGTTCGGACTGACGCACCCGGACGTGTTCCGTTACGTCGGCATATTCAGCATGGGCCTGATGAATGCAGATCAGATCAGCAGCTACGAGACGGCCAACGCCCAGGGACTGTCCCAAGCGGGCAAGTCCATGTCACTGGTGTACTACGCGATCGGTAACAAGGACTTCCTGTTTGCCTCGTCGACGCCGACCCGCGCCATGATGGACAAATACGGCATCAAGTATGTCTTTCACGAGAGTGGCGGCGGCCATACCTGGATCAACTGGCGCCGCTACTTTGCCGATTTTGCTCCGCGCCTGTTTCAGTAGCGACCGCGGGCGCGACGCGGCCAATTCAGCCGTGAGAAAGTAGCCGAAGCGCAGTGAGCGTCTACGTCGACCGACCCATGCATCGATTCCGGCATATGTTCATGTGCCACATGCTCGCGGACTCTCCGGAGGAGCTGCACGCGATGGCGGACCGAATAGGCATCGCGCGCAAATGGTATCAATACGATGCGAGCACGCCGCATTACGACCTTCCGCAGCAAATGCGCGCTGCGGCGATCGCGGCTGGCGCCGTTGAGGTAGAGCGGCGTGACCTGGTAGCCGTCATACGCCGCATACGCACGTCAATCCACGCCTCCCCGGATGGCGGCATGTGGGGACGTGACCGTCGTCTGGCAGCCACGGCAGAGGCGCGACGCCGGAGGGAAGCATGACGATTGTTGTCGATCATCGCTATCGTTGGCGCGCGTATTCGTAACGTACGAACAACCAGCTTTCGCCCGACCCGTTGGCCATGCTCACGCGCTGCTCCTTGACCTGATGGTCCTTGTCACTGCTCGTCACGACCATATCGGATAGCATGAACCGTCCCTCGACGTTGGTACCGAATCCGACGAAAGCCTGCGGTTCGAACTGCAGCGCGATGCGCGCGTCCGCAGCGATTCCCGTGCTCTTCGCCGGCATGATGCTCACCGGGAATCGGGTATCCATGGATACATACTTCCAGCGGCCCTCGACATGATCGAAATTCAGATAATCGAGTCGCCGAAAATCCGGTACCTTTGAACCCGGCGCCGGCTGCATGATCTCCTGAAGATACGCGCCGATCATGGCGCGCTTCGCCACCAGTCCGCGCGTCACTATCGGCGTTGCGTGCGGCGCGGGCCACAAGGTCGCCACCACAGTCCACGTCCCCGTCTGTGCCGCAAGCGCCGCTTCGTGTGCGCCCGGCCGTGACATCTGCTCAACCGCCGTCGGCGGCTTCTGATCTTCTCTGGCGGGTGTTTCTTTAGCCTGCGCGCCGGGAGCGGATGCCGCGATGGCCACGAGGGCCGCTGGCATCAGCAGGCAGTACAGCGGATGCAGGAATCGTCGCGTATTTCACCCACATAAGGTCATAGTCAATCCGACCAGCTCTACTGCGCCGTCATACCAATGATTGCAAACCGCTTGCCTCCATCGCTCCACACATGCTCGACCCGCCAACCTGTGCGCTTCGCCATGTGCGTAAAGTCCGCAATCTCGTATTTGCGCGAACTCTCCGTGTGAATGGACTCTCCGGTTGCGAACTGGAAATTGCGTTCACCGATTGTGACCGTCTGAGTGCACTGACTCACCAAGTGCATCTCGACCGCGGCCTCGCTTTCATTCCACCTGGCGGCATGGGCAAAGTGTTGGAGCTGAAAATTTGCGCCGAGTTCGCGATTGATCCGTGTCAGCAGATTCAAGTTGAAGCGGGCAGTGACGCCTGCGGAATCATCGTAGGCGGGCAGCAGCACTTCTGGCGATTTACAAAGATCCGCGCCAATCAGCGCTTTGCCACCGCAGCCGACTCGAGCTCGCATGCGCTGTAGCAGAGCCACAGCATCATCAGTATTGAGATTGCCGATGGTGGACCCCGGGAAAAATGCCACACGATTCGGCAGTGGAATCCACTCCGGCAGTGCAAAATCCGCGGTGAAATCCGCGGCGACCGGTCGGGTGGCGAGTTCAGGAAGGAGGCGCCGAAAGCGTGCCGTAGTTTGATCGAGAAATTCGGCGGCGATGTCTATAGGCACGTACAGCCTCGGATTCTCCAGCGCACGCATGAGGATCTCGGTTTTGATGCCGGCCCCCGCACCGTATTCCAATACGGTGCGATTCGGGCCGCAAAAGGCTGCGATACCCGCTGCGTGTTCTCGAAGGATCTGTGTTTCCGTGCGCGTCGGGTAATACTCCGGAAGCTGGGTAATCTCCTCGAAGAGTTCGCTGCCCCGAACGTCGTAAAGCCAGCGACTGGGCAATTGCTTGCCAGGATGGCTAAGCCCGTCCAGTACGTCGGTGAGAAATCGATCGCTGGGGCGGCCGACTATCCTGGTGCTCCCGGTAGCGGGCGCGTCTTCGGCCAAGCGCACGCCGCTGAATTGCCAACGCGCGCCCGGTGGGAAGAAGTTGCGATAGGAAGCGCGCATATGGGAGGCGGGCGTCGCGCAAGAGCCGCCGCGAAGCACAAACTGACCACACATGAACTTGGCGTTGTACTCGCCCACGGCACTCTTTGAAGGGGCGAATCCCGGATAGGATTGAAAGGGGCTCTGCGTCCATTCCCACACGTCGCCGAACATCTGGCGCATTCCCGGTGTCACCGCCGCAGGCATCGGGCGTAATCGACCGGAGTCCGCGAAATTGCCCTGTTGGCCGGAAAAACCCGCCGCATACTCCCACTCCGCTTCGGTCGGCAGGCGCTTGCCCGCCCATCGCGCGAACGCATCGGCTTCGAAATAGCTCACGTGCGTGACGGGGGCATCGAGGTCAAGCGGTTGCAATCCGCGAAGTGACATGGACCAGTAGTCCTCGCCATGCTGTTCCCAGTACAGCGGAGCCCGCCAGTTCGCAGCCTGCACGGCATTCCAGCCCTCCGCAAGCCACAACAGGGGCCGGCTGTATCCCTCATCGCGGATGAACTGCAGCCACTCACCGTTGGTGACCTGGCGCGAGGCCAGGAAGAAGGGTTCCAGCACCACCGGGTGACGGGGACCCTCACAGTCGAACGCAAAATCATCGCCAGCGTGACCGATCTCGACCAAGCCACCCTCGAACCTGCAGTAATCGACCACACCGCGCGGGCGGGTGTCCACCGGCAACGGCTCGGGCGCCTTGAAACAGGGATGCAGCGGGTTTTGCGCGAACAGATGCAGGATGTCGGTCAGCAACAGCTCCTGATGCTGTTGTTCATGATGACATCCCAGCTCGATCAGGCTCGTGGCCTCCGCACTCGGGCCGCGCGCCAGCAGCCGGCCGATGCCGGCATCGACATGCTCGCGATACGCATACACGGCATCGAGCGTGGGGCGGGTCAGAAGGCCGCGTTTGGGCCGCGGATGCCGCTCGCCCAAACTCTCATAGTAGGAGTTGAAGAGAAAGCCGAACCGATCATCAAACACCCGATACCCGGGCAGATGCGGAGCCAGCACCATGCTTTCGAAGAACCAGGTGCTATGCGCGAGGTGCCATTTGGCCGGACTCGCATCGCTCATTGACTGCGCGGTAGCATCCGCATCGGAAAGATCGGCCGTCAGCAACTGCGTGGCGCGCCGGACCGACCGATACAACGGCGCGAGCGCATTCGATCCCGTCTCGCGGCTTATAACATTCGGCGCTTTCATCGCATTCCTTCATCCACCGAGTAACGAAACTTGCACACTTCACGCGCGCCAAGAATCCATAGGTATAAGACAACGTCCCCATGCGTGCAGGCGCGCGCCTACATTCCACACCTAGGTCCAACGCACGGTCCAATGCACCGGCGAATTCTGCTTGGGTGTTCCCGCTGAAGCGGCGGTGAAAGTAGCCGTCTTAACTGAGGAATCAATACGTTACGTACGTTTCGTTACGCAACATGGGCGCCAAGAGCCCGCTCGTCAAACCGCGGAACGCTCGCCCAGCGGACGGCGACGCAGGTTGGGCTGGGTCATCGCCGGCGGCTCATAGGTCGCGCCCATCGCTCCGGAGTCGGTTCCGGGCGCAACGACCGTGTCGATTCGGTCGAGCACCTCGTCGCTGAGCGTCACTTCGGCGCCGGCCAGCAGATCATCGAGATGTTGCATCGTGCGCGGGCCGATGATGGCCGAGGTGACTGCGGGATGCGCCACGACGAAAGCCATGGCCATATGGATCAGTGACAATCCGGCGTCTTGCGCGATGGGAATGAGCCTCTCGACGGCATCCAGATTGCGTTGGTCGGACCACTGTTTGGGAAACATCTTGGCGCGGGCCGTGTCAGGCTGGGGCTGCGCCTTGCGGTACTTGCCCGAGAGCATGCCCTTCGCGAGCGGACTCCAGACCAGCACCCCCATGCCATATTTCTGACACATCGGCAGCACTTCGCGCTCGATGGCGCGAGCCAGAATCGAATAAGGCGGCTGTTCGGTCCGGAAGCGCGCCAGGCCGCGGCGCTCTGCGACCCACTGGGCCTCGACGATCTCCGATGCCGGGAAAGTCGACGAACCGATCGCGCGAACCTTGCCCGCCCGCATCAGATCGGTCAATGCCGCAAGGGTTTCCTCGATGTCGGTATCCGGTGAGGGTCGGTGGATCTGATAAAGATCGATGTGGTCCGTCTGCAGGCGGCGCAGGGAGGCCTCGACCTCTCGGATGAGCCAGCGACGCGAGCCACCCTGATGGTTCGGGTCATCGCCCATCGACCCGAACGCCTTGGTGGCGAGGACGATGTCATTGCGCCGTCCCTTCAACGCCTTGCCGACGATCTCCTCGGACTCGCCGCGGCTGTAGACATCGGCGGTATCGAGGAAATTGATCCCGGTATCGAGGGCCTTATGGATGATGCGGACCGAGTCGTCGTGATCCGGATTGCCCCGGGCGCCGAACATCATCGCGCCCAGGCAATACGGGCTGACCTTGATGCCGGTGCGGCCAAGATTGCGATATTTCATGCTCCGCTGATATTAACACCCGAACTCATACCAGGGTGCGATGTGCCGCTGTCCGGTGGGTTAATTCAGACGGGCTGAGGCATGCTAGAAAACGATCACCGATCGGCCGCGAAGGCCGCCGGCCGCAAGCGCGCGCTGCGCATCGGCGATGCGCTCGGGCGGGTATTCACCGGCCACCCGCAGCCTGATCTCTTTTCTTGCGACCATGTCGCGGAGCAGTTCGAGCCACGCGGTGCGTTCGAGGACTTCGGACACAAAGACCGGCTTGATCTGGATTCCACGCTCGCCCGGCTGATTCGCCCAGCCGCGAACCGGGATATAGACGCCACTGTCACGGATTGCGCCGAAGGTCTTTTCGGCGAGCAACGCAGTGTCGAGCAGTGCATCGACCCCGCCGGGGACCGCCCGGCGAATCGCCCCGGCAAAGCCAGGTCCGCGCTCAACGACAATGTCCGCGCCGTAACTGCGGACCCGTTCGGTTTCAGCGGACTGGGCATCGGCAATGACTTTGAGCCCCTGCCGTTTCGCCGCGGCGATGGTGTAACTCGCCAAGAGCCCGGCGCCGCCGCTGACTGCCAGGATCTGCCCCGCCGTCAGTGCAGCGAGCTCCAGTGCGCGCAGGGCGGTGAGCCCGTTCATCGGCAGGGTGGCAGCTTCCGCCAATGAAACGCCCTCGGGTATGGGAACGACGGAGGCAGCGGGGACCACGATGTACTGCGCCTGTGCCCCGCCTTCAGCGCGCCGCGGAGTGAGTGCCGCCATGACCTTCTGTCCCGCCTGCAGGCGCGACACCCCCGGCCCGACCGATTCGATGACGCCCGCGGCATCCATCCCCGGTACGATCGTCCAAGCCTGATCGGGAATCCCGCGTTCGCGAAGACCTAGATCGGTCGGGTTCACCGCCGCCGCTTTCACACTGATGCGGACCTCGCCAGCGCCAGGAGAGCGCACCGTGCGCTCGGAGATTGCGATGACCTCGTATCCGCCGGGTCTCGCGTAGGTGATGGCCGTGCCCGAGCGGGCACGCGGTGCTGAGGGCTCCGTCATGGACACGAACTCCTGGGACTTGACTGAGGTCTAGTCTAACCGCCCAGCGCAAGTTGCACTTGCCCCATCGGTGGACCTCCCCATTTGAAGCGGCGAGAGATCCGTCTGCGAGAACTCGCCACCTTTGAAGAGAAGCGGTTCGGCCCTGCATTTCGCCAGCGCTTAAGCGAAACAGTCGCCGAAGTTGCGCCCAGCCGGATGGCGGGCTTTTCCAAATTGGCGGAAGGCTTCGCGTGCGGCGTGGGCCTGCAGCACATCAACAGTGACAATTTCGATGTTCGCCGCGGCGAGCAAGCGGTCCAGTGCTCGGACGCCCTCGGCGCCGTGGCGCGATTCCAGAATCATCGAGGACTCGACGAAAGTGGCGGCCGAGATCAGGCGCCCCGCAGCGGCTTCGATGGCTTGCGTGAAGGCCGGCTGTCTCGGATCGAGGACCGGCAGCGCCGCGCACTGTTTGCCGATCGTGTCGAGTTCGTCGGCAAACGAGCGATGGTGGCGGGCACGCTTGACGCGTCGAGGCGATCGCGGACCGCCTTCGTGAGGCGACCCGACTTGCGAGCTTCCCATTGTGCGACCGATCGGCGCCTATAAAGTCATGTAAAACAAAGACTTGGTGCGTTACAGGCACGCATAAGACCTATCGCAAAATATTTAGAAACGCGGCGTTCGCCCGATCGATGACGGTGGCAAATCGATCCCGCAACTGCGGGGACATGCGAATCAGGCGGGACCGGCCGTCATTCGGGTTGTCGTGTTCTTCCAGAAAACCGTCCGCAACGGCCTTGTTCACGTATTTCATCGCGGTTTGCACACTGACGCCCTTGACCAGGTCATAGGCGTCGGATTTTGAAACCGCGACCGGCTCCCGGAGCCATAGCTCCGTAAATAGCCTGGAAAAGTAGATATCCCCGAAACCAGACTCGTTGAATGCTGCCATCCAGGCGTCATCCAGTTCGCGCAATGCCAATAAGAATCTGCGCCGGACCGCAGGTCCGGAGGTGTTGGGGGCGCTGGCTCTCATAGGTGAGATTTTATCATATAAATATACCTATAAAAGTATATACAAATACGTATATTGAAGGCGCGCTTACTGAGGAGCTCGTGAAATGCAAATGACTGCACCGGTACCGTTCAGCCTGTTCCGCAATCGCGAAGCAGCGTTGGCCAACTGCGCCGTCCTGCTCTGGGTCTTTTCAGGGTGGCTGGGTTCGTTCTATTTGATGGGGGCGCGGTCGGCAGGTTTGAACTGTCTCGGGGTGCTGCTTTGCACGCAGACCATGGTGCTGGCGGCCTATCTGGTCCACGAGGCGGCACACCAGACGCTGTTCGCGCCGGGCCGCGGAAACTTGGCGATCGGCGAGGCCATGAACTTCATCGCCGGCTCCTCCTATGCATCCTTCGAGCGCATCCGGCGCATGCATATCCGGCATCACACGGATCGCGCCGATCTGACCTGCTTTGATTTCAAGGGATTGCTCCAGCGCCAACCGACGCTGCGGCGAGTGTTGGAGGTCATGGAATGGGTTTATGTGCCCGCGACGGAAATTCTCATGCACCTGCAGGTCATTTGGCGCCCTTTCCTGATACGCGCCCAGCGCCAGCATCTGCGGCGAGCGGCATCCATGCTCGTGGTGCGCGGCGTTTTGCTGTGCCTTCTGGGATTCTGGTCGCTGAAGGCGCTGCTGCTGTATTTCCTGTCGGCGGCACTGCTGCTGCATGTACTGAACTTTTTCGACGCTTTTCACCATACCTTCGAGCAGTATTTCGTTGCGCCCGATCAGCCGTTGCCGCAGCCGCGCAAGGACCGGACGTATGAGCAGGACAATACATACTCGAACCTGATCTCAACGCGCTATCCGTGGCTCAACCTGCTGACTTTGAACTTTGGATATCACAACGCCCACCATCAGCGGGCGTCCGTGCCGTGGCACCAGCTACCCGCGTATCACAAACAGCTATATGGGGATCGCTCAGCTGCCGTCATGCCACTCGCAGAACTCCTTCGAACGTGGCATCGCAACCGGGTCAGGCGTGTGACCAGCGGGGATTACGGCGCACCTGGAACCGGCGCCAGTCGGGCCGACCACTTCGTGGGCGCCCATGGGGTCTCGTTTCTGACTGTGATCTGATGCTGCTCACCGGACGACACGCAGTGGTGACGGGCGCGGCCGGTGGGATTGGCGCCGCCATTGTGCGCAGCCTTGCCGCCCTGGGTGCGACTGTCTATGGGTTGGACCGGGACCTGGATCGACTCGAATGCCTGGCGACGGAGAACGGCGCGTCGAGCCAGTTCATCCCGTGTGCAGTCGATCTGGCGGATCGTGCCGGCAGCGACCGAGTGCTCGGTCAACTGCACTCCAAACTGTCCGGCCGCTGCGACATCCTGGTGAACAATGCGGGGGTCAGCTGCGTGCGCTCATTCGCCGAGTCCGACGATGTGCTGCTTGATCAGTTGCTGGGGGTCAACTTCATCGGCGCGTTCCGCCTCACCCGCGCGCTGCTGCCGGCGCTGCGGGCCAGTGCGCAGGCCTCCATCGTCAACCTGGGCTCCGAGCTGGCTCTCGTCGGGCAATCCGGATACGCCGCGTATTCGGGCAGCAAGGGAGCCGTCGTGGCGTGGAGTCGGGCGCTCGCCGTCGAACTGGCGCCCGAGAAGATCCGCGTCAATGTCGTGTGTCCAGGGCCGATCGATACGGCCATGCTGAATCGGGAGTTCGATCTGTTGCCGCAGCCGAAGGCCGCCCGCGCGGCCGAAATTCACACGATACCGCTGGGACGCCTGGGCACCCCCGCCGATGTTGCGGCGGTGGTCGCATTTCTGGCGGGCGATGCGGCGGCATTCGTCACCGGCGCGGTCTGGTCGGTCGACGGGGGCAAGACCAGCCAATGATCGCCAATCCGATTCCCTGGCCCGGGGGCGCAAAATGCGCGCTCTCATTTACATTCGACATGGATGCGGAAAGCATTCTTTACCTGGCCCATCCCCAACGCGCCCACAGCATGGTCTCCTCCGCCTCCATGTTGCGCTATGGCCCGGATGTCGCGATCCCGCGCATTCTCGACAGCTACCGGCATTTCGGCATCAAGCAGACTTTCTTCGTACCGGCCTGGTGCGCCGAGCGCTATCCCTATGCGGTCGAAGCCATGATTCGCGATGGCCACGAGGTATCGGCGCACGGGTACCTGCATGAACACCCCAATGAGCTCTCCGACGAGGAGGAGCGAGACTGGCTCACGCGTAGTCTCTCGGCGCTGGAGGCAATCAGCGGGGAGCGGCCCGCGGGGTGGCGGGCGCCACTCTATAACTTCTCGCATCGCTCGGCGCAGCTGCTGCTCGATCTGGGTGTCTCCTACGATGCCTCGTTGATGGGCGACGATGTTCCGTACCTGTTGTCCACTCCGCGAGGATCGCTGCTGGAAATTCCTTCGCATTGGGGCATGGATGACTGGCCGTCGTTCATGCACAGCATTGATTTGAATTTCCAAATGCCGATTCGATCGGCCGCTGAGGCGTGGCAGACCTGGTGGGAGGAGTTTGAGGCAATGTGGGAATGCGGGGGCCTCTGGGTGCCTGTCTGGCACCCCTTCCTGTCGGGCCGACTGGCCCGGTGGAAGACGACCCATGCCATGATCGGCCGGATGCTCGAGAGGGGTGGCGTCTGGATGGCGCCGTTACGGGACATTGCCGCGCATGTACGCAGCTGCATGGCCGCGGGAACCTGGACGCCGCGGATCGCCACTTCCTGACGCCAACCGGGCTCTCAACTTCGCACGATCAGCGTGCAGACGAGCACGCCGTGTACTATCTGACGGTGCGGCAGACAGCCCAAGACCAGATCGTTCGTGGCACGTCGGCGTACCGGCGAATGTGCGTTGCACTGCTCCTCGTGGGATTCTCGACGTTTGCGCTGATGTACGATGTGCAGCCACTGCTGCCACTGTTCACGGCGCAGTTTGGCGTCAACGCCGCCACCTCGAGCCTCGCGGTGTCGCTGACAACCGGCGCCATGGCGGTGACCTTCATTCCAGCCGCAGTCCTTTCGGACCGGATCGGAAGACGGGTCCTCATGATCTTCTCGCTGCTGGCTTCAGGTGCGCTCACCCTGCTGTCGGCAGTACTGCCGGGCTGGACGAGCCTGCTCGTGGTGCGGGCCGCGATTGGCGTAGCGCTGGCGGGACTCCCCAGCGTTGCGATGGCGTACGTGTCCGAGGAGGTCCACCCCAACTCGATCGGCTCAGCGATGGGGCTGTACATCGCGGCTTCCGCGATCGGCGGCATGGGTGGGCGTCTGGGCGCCGCGTTCATTTCGCAAAACACGGGGTGGCGGGCCGGGATTGGGCTCATGGGCGCGGCGGGAATTGCCGCGGGAGTTGCCTTTGCCCTCTTTGCACCCCGCTCCCACGCCTTCATTCCCGTGCGCCATGACCGGCGTTCTCTCGCGGTTGCCATGCGCAGCCTGCTTGCCGACAAGGTGCTGCCACTGCTGTTTGTGGAGGGCTTCCTTCTGATGGGGGTCTTCGTAACGACCTATAACTACATTGGCTTTCGCCTGGAAGCACCGCCGTACGGGTTTAGTCAGGCAGCCGTAGGGTCCGTATTTCTCGTCTATCTCCTCGGCTCCTTCAGCTCGGCCTGGATGGGCGGCCTCGCCAGTCGTCTGGGTCCGGGCCGTGTGTTCTGGATGCCCATCGTGATTCTGGTTGCGGGAATAGCGCTCACCTTGGCGCATCCGCTGGTCGCTGTTCTCGTCGGCATCGCGATTGTTACCAGCGCATTCTTTGCCGCTCACTCGACGGCCTCTGGATGGGTGGGCCGGCGAGCGACTCGTAATCGGGCCCAAGCGTCTGCGCTGTACCTGCTGTTCTATTACCTTGGCTCCAGCCTGCTGGGGACGGCCGGTGGACTGGCCTGGAACTATGCGGCATGGGCGGGTGTGGCGGGCTTCGCGCTGATTTTAACTGTAGCGGCGCTGGCGATTGCCTTGCGCCTGGTCGCGGCTGAGCAGTGAGGGCTATTCAGCGGGGTGGATTTTGCTTCCGGGTGCCGTTTGCGGTAGCGAGAGGAGTATGGGCAAGACGCAGATTGCGACGCCCGCAATCATCGCCCCCGGGGCCAGTGCCCACCCTGTGCGTTGGGTGAGCACTTGGGCAATGTAGGGCGAAACACCGCCGAAGAGCACGGTCGCCGAGGTGGCCCCGAGGGCCAGACCGCTGATGCGGCAACCCCCGGGGAATTGCTCCGCCGTAGCGATGGCACCAATCGCGCTGACCGCGCCGGCGACGCACGCTAGAACCACCGCACCCAGCAAGGCGTCATGCTCCGTACCACGGGCCATGAGCTTGAAGAGCGCCATGGGGAGCGCTCCGCTACACGCGCACAGAAACAGCAGCACTGACTTGCGCCCAAGTTTGTCGGCTATTACTCCTGTAAGCGGGCTGACCAGAATGACCGCAAGCGCCGCGAACGTTGAGAGCTGCAGTGACTGTCGTTCGCCGAGGCGCCCCGCGGACGTCAAGAATGCAGGAACGTAGGTAACCCCGACGTAGTAGGTGATGGACCCCAGGGCGGAGATTGCGAACGCGCGCACGATACCGGCCCGACAGCGGGTGAGGGCGTAGCGCAGCGGGCTTGCTGGCACTGTCCCTCGCGCCTGTTCCTTTTCGAACTCCGGCGATTCCTGCATGTAGGTGCGGGCGACCCACATTGCCCCTGCCAGTGCCGCACCGAACACAAACGGGATGCGCCATCCCCATGAGTTCACACTGTCAGGCGTCAAGAAATTCACCGTCAGCCACGACACGCCGACGGCGAGTAGTCCGCCCACCTCGGACGAGGCTGCCGCCAGAGAGGTGATCAGCCCCCGGCGGCCGCTGGGCGCCCCTTCAAGTAGATAGGCCACGGCGGCGTTGTACTCACCGCCGACAGAGAAACCCATGACGCAGCGCAGAACAAAGAGACACCCGCCGGCAATCGCACCCGCCACGGCACGCGTGGGGAGCAGGCTGGTGATGAGCATCGTTGACGTCATCATTGCCACCGACAGCAGCATCGCCCGGCGCCGCCCGAACTTGTCGCCGATGTGTCCAAAGAAAAGGCCGCCGAGGGGGCGCAGGAAATAGGCAATTGCAAAGGCGACCAACGTCGCCATCAGCCCGGCGTTCCCTCCCCCGAAGAAGACTCTCGCGAGCACGGTGGCAAGGTACAGATAGAGCGTAAAGTCATACCATTCAACGATCGTCGAGAGGGCGCCGATGGCAATGGAAGGACCGGACATGTTCCTTTCCTGCACGCCGTTACCTCGGAGCGCTCATGAGTTCTTGACGGCAGATTGCGGCTATCCCTTTGGCTGTATGCGCGCGGACGCTCGCACACGCTCGAACTCGTACGCCTGCAAGTGCGTGTTGGCGATGCGCAAAAGGGGGGTTGCGATACCCGCAGAGCGGGCGCGCGCAAGCATATCGCCGAGTATGTTCTCGTGCTCGGTACGGGCACTGCGTTGGATATCACGTAACATCGATGCAGTGCCGTCTGAACCCGGCTGGGTCAAGAACGCTTGGGTGTCGGCCATGAACTTCGAATCCGGCGCATGGCCAAATGCACCGGCAATGGCAGCACACTCGGTCAGCATCTCCCGCATGAGCGCGGCGCCTTCGTCGGCTGCAACGATGGCGCCGATGGGCGCGCGCATCAGACACGTCATCGCCGCGTAGGACGCCAGGAGAACAAACTTCTCCCACATACTGTGTGCAATGTGTGGGCTGAGCTCCGCGGCAAAACCACCGCGGGCCAGCACAGCGTGGATCTCTCCGCAGCGCTCAGCCTGACTGTCTACACGGGGGCCCAGAGCCAAATGCTGCAACGTATTCAAGTGCAGCACCTCTCCTTGGTCGGTCAGGGTCACGCCGATGTGGCAAAGGCCGCCCAATACCCGATCCTTGCCAAACCTCTCGTCCAGGGTCTCCAGGTGCCGCAGCCCGTTCAGTAACGGAAGGAGGAGTGTGTGGTCTGTCACCGCCGGCGCGATCGCGGAAATCCCATCGTCGAGGTCGAACGTTTTGCATGCAACGAGGATCACGTCGAAGCCCGGCTTGGCCTGTGTGAGGGTCGAAACCGACAGCTTCAGGTCCCCCAAGGGGCTGTGCACCACCAACCCTTCCCGACCGAGACGATCTGCGCGCGCAGGACGGACCAAGAACGTCACGTCCACTTTGGCCGCGGCCAAGCGCGCTCCAAAATATCCGCCGACGCCGCCGGCCCCCAGAATCAATAAGCGCATTATTGGATGCTCACACCATCTTGAGCGGCTGTGCGCCGCCGGCCATACGTGTCCCCAACAAGCGAGAGATTCACTCGCGGGCGCTATTTTGGCTTGCGAAAGCGATAGCTGAACTGATCGGTTTTGCCGCGGATGGCGGGGTCAAATACCTTCAGCGTGTGGTTGTCCGCACCATTGTGCAGCACATCGCTCTTGCTCTCGAAGACAAAGCCTGACGCCGTTACCTGCGTTTTTACAACCTGCGGGTCAATCCGATGCAGGGTATCGGTATCGCGCATGCCCGATCCCGCCGCGGCGACATGATCCACGATGACAAATAAGCCGCCGGGTTTCAGTGCCTTGAACACTTCATCGTTTAGCACTTTGGGATCTATCGAACCCATGAATTTGTCGGGGTAGTCATGGTAATTCTGTGAGGTCCACACGATGTCCACTTTCTCCGGGACTTCGAACTGCGCGGCGGGCTGCATCAGAAGAGTGACATTGGAGTAATGAGGATCCTTGACCAACGCCTGCGTGGCAGACACGTCATCCGCGTCTTCCTTCGCATACTCTTTGGGCCAGATGGCATACACATGGCCTCGCGGACCCACGATCCGGCTGAAGATGCGTGTCCAGTACCCCGTGCCGGGTATCAAATCGACAACCGTGTCGCCCGGCTTCACTTCTGCGAATGCGGCAAGTTCACCGGGGCGTCGCGTTGCGTCCGCTTCGACCTCTTTGCCGCGGGCTGGGTCGCTCAGGGCCGCTGTTATGTACGGCGGAATCACAGGAGACGCCGCCCTGCACGGGCCAGCCAAAAGGCTGATGGCGAGGATGATCGTAATTTTATTCATGTCACCTTATCCCTCCGGAGATCCCTCGCCGCAATGCCCCCGGTCAAGGCAGGGGGCGTCGTCGCGTTCGCGCAGTATACGGGGATGGGGTACCGATGCGCGATTTTGAGCCGCGTCTTCGAGCGCCGTAAGAACGTCTTGGCTCCTGCGCAACATTGGCCAGGCGCATGGTGGCTCCGTGTCACCGGATTGGAGCCTTGCGACGGCACGCGCTTGCTCGTTCCGGTTGCGCGGCTGGTGCGAACTATCGCGCACGCGTGCAGCACGCTTGGGCGGAACCAGTAGAGCATCTTAGGGTCGAATGAAAGGTAGAGCACGGAGCCAATCATTGCGTGGGCAGGTTTGGTTTGGAGGTTGTCATGAAGACAGGACGCCGATGCGTGAGCGCCATCATCGCAGGCGCGTTGTTTGCAGGCGGTGCCGCGAGTTGGGCCGACAGCAGCCCCGGCGTCCCGGCCATCTGGGCACCCTATGACATGATCATCAATCTTGACCAGTTACCGAAGCAATATTCTTGCAACGATCTGTGGTACAAATTTCGCGCCGTGCTGCGGGTCATCGGCGCGCAGAGAATCTCCGAGACACTGCCCTACGACTGTGGCAAGGGGCGTGCCGATCACGGGCTTTCGCCCAAAGTCCACATCGTGTTCGCGCTCCCGGACGCGGCCACCGGTATCCAGGCGCGTTATCCGGACATGCGGGCCGACAGCGCCGAGATTCGCCTTGAGCCGGGGCACCCGCCGCGGCTGGATGAATCGGACTGCGGGCTGGTGCAGCAGATAAACAATACGCTGATCCAGGCGATACCCTTGCACGTGGTGCGTGCGCGGTGGAATTGTGCGGCCACCGATACCGGGCCTTCTCACTACGAATTGACGCTCCAGGTGCTCAAACCGCCACCGCCGGATGCGCACAATGGCACCGGCGCCGCCTCGTAGCCGTACTGCGCCGATTGCTGCCGTGACCGTGGTCCTACGGAGTGTGAACTGGAGGTTCAGGTGAAATGCCCTAAATGCAGCGTGGACCTGCAGCCGACGATGCGGCACAAAATCCAGGTCAACTGCTGCCCGTCATGCAAGGGAATGTGGCTCGAGCACGACGAACTGGAAGACTTCTGTCCGACTCAACATGGCTACTGGCTGAATGAGGATGAGGACAGCAAACTCCTGGAACTGATGAAACGCGAAGAGGCGCATCCACAGCGCAAATTGCTGGCCGAGGACAAGTGGGCCGCGACCTTAGAACAGACGCGCTCGCCCACTGTTTTCAGCAAACTGCGGGATCTGCTCCACAGATGACCACCGGCAACAAGACGGTGCCGTTCAGAGCACAGTGCTCGTTGTCTCGGGAACGTTTTGCGTGGTAGCAGGTCCAAATTACCGTGGAGTTCTTGAAGATAGCGCGCGCTGCGGCGCGCGGAGGTGTGTCATGAATCGCAAGATGTTTCCAGTGCGCGCAGCCATCGCCGCCGTAATGGCGGCCGCCGCGATGGCGCCGTGTTATGCGGACAGTCACAACAGCACGTCGATGCCGACTGTGCAGGTTGAGGCCAACTCCTTCAAAACAGAATCGGCGGTGCCGTGGCAGTCGACCGATCGGGTAGAGCTTTCCGCTCAGGTAAAAGCCGCGGACCTCAATCTGGCTCACCCGCGCGATGTAGCGAGGTTGGAGCGACGGGTCGAGAAAGCGGCGCAACTGGTTTGCACCCAAATCGGTGCGCGCTACCCGTGGTTGGTAGACAAGTCCGACCAAGCCGACGAGGCGGCGTGTGTGCGCGGGGCCGTCGACAATGCGATGTCGCAGATCAAGGTGGCGGCGCTGGCGGCACCGACGCATGCCCGCACGGGTGAAAGTAGGTCGGGATAGGATCTTTCCGCTGCCCAAGATTACGACCCGCCGGTAGCGCAGCGGGTCGTGTGATCAAGGCGCAAAAGAGGGTGGCCCCGCCGGCGCCCAAACCGCACTGTACATGGCGCCATCGGTCGGCGTTTGACTCCTGTGCCTATGTTTGTGGGCAGCGGGTCACGGCGACGTTGATATGCGGTTGGCCTGCCGCTGCGAGGGGCCCATGACAGCCTGGATCAGATTGCAGTTCGCGAAATCCCAATCGACCAGTTCTTCAAGGAAGATTCGCACGTATTCCGCCCGGCGATTTTGATGATCCAGGTAGTAAGCGTGCTCCCACATATCGAGCGCCAGTAGTACCTCGTGGCCCGCCAGCAGCGGGGATTCGGAATTGGCCGTGGTTTCGATTTGCAGGTCCCCTTGGTCCAAGGTGAGCCAGATCCAGCCACTGCCGTGAAAGCCTGCGGCCACCTGCCGGAATTTCCACAGAAAGTCCTGGTATGAACCGAATCCTCGGCGGATCAGATTGGCGATCGGTCCCTTCGGCGCACCCCCGCCACCGGGGCGCATGGACCGCCAGAACATATGGTGATTCCAAAGGCCGGCGAGGAAATAGGCGAGCTTCGCTTGAGCGGGAACGCGTGCCATGCGCACGATGAGCTCCTCCAATTCGATGCCGTCCAGGGCAGTACCGGTCAGGAGTGCCTTGGCCGACTCGAAACTCGTGGACTGATGGCGCGAGAAGTGAAACCAAAGCGTTTCGCGCGACATCGCCGGCTCGAGTGCACGAAAGCTGTACGGAAGTTGCGGCTGCGTAACTTTCATTGATGTTTCGCCCTGCTGCGTGCGCGAGAAAGCCCAACGCGTAGTGCGACTTTCTGCGTTTTGAATAGTTCCCATACCGTAAATGGCCCTCTCCGCGCACCGGAATGATGCATCGCGTCCCAAATGCTGACGAAATCGCAAGGCAATGTTGACGTGATCATTTGAACCTGCCGCGATCGAGGTTTCATGAACGCAACGTAAGGAGAAGATATCCCTTGGGTACTTGCATAGGATACGAGACATAGTGTAGCGTATTACATGCCGAAAAGGACTGACAGCACCGACTCGGCGCCCGCGGAAGATTTCATGGTGGAGGTTGTCATGAACACACTTCGCAAGGCTTGGCTCGTGAGTGCGGCAGTTCTCGCAGCGGCAGCACTGCTCGGGTGTGACTCGATCCAGGATGACTGGAACAAGGCCAATGCGCAAAATACTCTTGCGGCCTACCAGGACTTTCTGAATCAACACCCCAACACCGATCTTGCGGTGCAGGCACAATCGCGAATGCACGCGTTGCAGGATTATCAGGCGTGGGCGCAGGCGCAGAAGGCGAACACGGCCGAATCGTTCCGTCAGTACCTCAGCGGTCAACCAAACGGGCTGCATGCGGCGGAAAGCCGCGAGCGAATCTTAGGCTTTGAGCGCGCCGATGCCTGGCGGGCCGCAGAGGCGGACGGCAAGGCACCCGCGCTGCAGGCATTTTTGCAGAAATACCCTCAGGGCGCGGAGGCGGACCGTGCCCGAGCCCAGATCGCGCAGCTTCAGGCACAGGCCTATCGAGTTCAGGTGGCTGCCTTCCGCGCGCACAAGGATGCCGAACGGGCGCGGAGCCGACTGCAGGCGCGCTACGGTGCACTGCTTCACGATGTTGTCGTGGTGCCGCCGGCGGGCCCGGAGAAGCTCACGACGATTCGCTCATTGCCGATGACTCTGAAGCAAGCCGAGTCGGCCTGCGGCACCTTGCACAAAGAGCATCAGCACTGCGAGGTCGTCAAGGGTTAGCGTTGCGAGTGAGCGAGGTTGCAATCGCGCAATACGCTGTTGAAAGGAGTGGTGTGGTGCTCGGTGTACAGCCCTGGATCCGTCACGTCCGCCTGGCCGGACTTGTCAACTTGCTGTTGGGCGTATTCCTGCTGCGATGGTCCGCAGCGTTTCCAATCCTGCCGCAGGATGACCCGCTGCGGCGCAGCCTCGAGATCGTCGGCGGTGTGGCTGTAGTCTGCTCGGCGGTTCGGACCCTTTTTCCGCATCGCTGCGCCGTGTTGAGCGCCGGTAACTTCGTGTGCGGGATCTGGCTGTTGCTGTCACCGTTCGTATTGGGATCGGCGATGTCCGCCCAGATGGTCCTTGAATCCGTCGCCGCTGGCATTGCGTTAATGGCCTTCGCGTGGTGGAGCATCGCTGAGAGCCGCGACGCAGGCACCGGAGCTCACTGACCGCGGCGCCATGGCGCACGGCTAGGCCTGATTGGGGGCAACGACACGCAGGACGTACTGGACCACCTCTCGTGTCATACGCCGAGTGATGGGCGCGTGCCCAAAAAGCGTCCGATAGTAAAATGGGCCGGTAAGCATATCGATGACCAGCTCGATATCCAGATTAGCGCAGACCTCCTGCCGCGCGCGGGCTCTCATGAATGCCTCCCGCATTGATTTGCGTCTCGCGGCGAGCACTTCCTGCCTGATCGTGTCGGCGAGCTCGGTATCCGCGGCCATGTCCGCCACGAGGCCGGCCAGCGCCTGACCTAACGGACCGGCGAATGCGTTGCGCAGGGTCGCGACGGCTGCCTCCAAGTCGGCACCAAGGCGGCCGGTATCAGTAGCGGGGTTTTCACCCATCTCACTGACGATGGCGTAGGCAACCAGATGCCGTTTACTCGGCCAGCGCCGATAAAGGCTGGTACGGGCCCGCTTCACCCTGCGGGCGATGCCGTCGATGGTGACGGCACCATAGCCTCGTGTTCGCAGGACACTCAACACCGCAGCGACGACCTCCCGGTCGATCCGTACATCCCGCGGCCTCCCCGGGGCGGGCTGAAGCGCGGCCGGGTGCGCCGCGCCGGAGGCGAGGAGTCCGGAGCCGGACTTGAAGTCTGTCGGCATTACGCTTGACCTTCAGTTGGGGTAAAGCCCATGGTACCAAGCGCCCGACAGGGGTGCCCGGCAAGCCGGTGCGCAAAGGCGGTGATCCAGGAGCGTCATGGCCCGAAGCCGGCGCGACAGGCCACGGGCGAGGGCCTTGATCTGATTGTCAGAATGGCGCCGCACCGGTGGAATAGGCCTTGATACTGTCGGCGACCGAATCGGCCACGTGCTCCTTGGTAATCAGGCCAATCACATCGTCTGGCCGGGGAACCCCATCGCCGTCGACCACTACGGTCATCAAGGCGCTCTTGCGCCACATGCGCCCGATGACGCTGAACATGATGTCCTCGCCGCGCGCAATGACGAACTGCGTACTGGAAGAATCACCCAGCGAGGCGCCGATAAAGGTCCCTTCAAGTCCCTGCCGCAGCGCGGTGTTGATGCGCAGCACGCCGACGATTCGCTGCTCGCGCGTCACGACGACATGGCGGACCCGCCCCTGGTGGCCGGGCATCCTCAAAAACGCGTCGATCGTCATGTCGTGCGGCAGGACCAGCATGTCCCGGTCCATGATCTCGCCCGCCCGGCGTACCAGGAACATGTTGGAGTGCAGTGCCTTGGGGATGAAGTGACGACGGCGCTGAAGCTTGATGGTATAGATGTTCTCGTTCGAGAGAATTCGCCGCACGCCGATGCTGATCGCTACGGCGATGATCATGGGCACGACAATCTCATAAGCCAGCGTCATTTCAAAAATCATGGTCACGGCGGTCATTGCGGCTCCGGTGCCGCCGCCCACCATCGCCGCCATTCCCACCATGGCGAAGGCCGGAATACTCACGCCGACGGACGGCAGCAGCAGCTGCGCCAGTGCCCCAAAAGCACCTCCGAGCGTCGCGCCCATGAACAGCGATGGAGAAAAGATGCCACCGGAGGATCCCGAGCCCAGGCTGAGTGAGGTGGCGGCGAGCTTCGCCGCGAACAGCAGCGCCAGGAATGGAAAGGCGCTCAGGCCACCCAAAAGCACGTCTTGGACCGTCGCATAGCCGACACCTTCGATGTGGTAGTGACCGGAGAAGCGCAGGAACACATACATCATGGCGCCGACCAGACCCATCCCGATGGCATGGCGTTGATAGGGGTTTTTGATGTGCTCGAACTTCTCCTCCATCAGATGCAGGCCGCGGATGAACCCGGTCGCACCGACGCCCACGAGCACACCGAGCAGTGCATAGAGCGCGAGCATGAATATCCCGGAGGCGTGCACGTCGAGCACACTGACCTCGGGCACGCTGAACGCGGGCTGCGGGCCGAAAAAAACGCGCCCGATGAAAGTTGCCGTGCCAGTCGCCAGCGCGACGGGAAGGAACGTGCGGGTGCTCACCTCCGGCATCATGAGTTCGATGGCGAAGATCACCCCGCCGATGGGGGTGTTGAACGTCGCCGCAATGCCCGCGCCCGCTCCGGCCGCGACCAGGGTGATACGCTGCCAGGCCTCCAGGCGCAGAACGCCGCCCAGGCTTGAGCCGAGCGATGCGCCGATCTGGATGATCGGGCCCTCGCGGCCGACGGCGGAGCCGCTGCCAATGGCCAGCGCCGAGGCTAAGGATTTCACGATCGCGACAACCGGGCGGATGCGTCCCTCGTTGTAGAAGATCGCATCCATGACTTCGGGAACACCGTGACCGCGCGCCTCCGGCGCGAAGGTCTTGACCAGGAACACGACGCCCATACCGCCGAGGACGGGTACCAGAATGATCAACACACCCCACGGTGCCGGCGGGGTGTGGAGGTTGGCATTGTAAAGCGTGGAGATATGCCCCAGGAACAGCACGTTATGAACCAGACTGATCAGGCCGCGGAAGAAGACGGCGCCGAAGCCGGTGGCGATGCCGACCAAGATGGCGATGAGCGAAAAGACAAACAGGTTTACGGATCGCTCGGGTGGGGTTTTGTCATTCATGGATTGCCTGATCGCGTTGCGGCCGGAACGGAAGCCCAGCAATGGTAGTGCATGTAGTCCGGCCGGTGCCGCACACATCATGAATGTGAGTCTGGCCATTCACACGCTGGCGGCGGTCCTGTGGGTGGGCGGTATGTTCTTCGCGCAGCTGGTGCTGCGACCGAGCACCGACCCGCTCGAGCCGGCGACCCGCCTGGCGCTGTGGGAGCGTGTGCTGGGGCGTTTCTATATCTGGGGATGGCTCAGTGTCCTGGCACTTCTCGTCAGCGGCTTCGCCATGTTGTTCCTCGGCTTTGGCGGATTCGTCATGCCGGCCCGGTACATCACGCTGATGACCATAATGGGCATTTTAATGGCGGCGATCTACTTCAAAGTCTATTTTGTCCACTGGCCGCAGTTTCGCGGCAGCGTCGCCACCGCGGATTGGATCGCCGCGGACCGCGCCATCGAACGGATCCGCCGGCTGGCCCTGATCAATCTGCTGCTTGGCCTGGCGACGCTTCTCTTCGCGGTGAGCGGGCGCCACGTCGGCTGACGCCGCGCTCCCCGTGTGCCACAACGCGCGGCATGGCATCCAACCCATCATCATCAAAGAGTCTGTAAGTTGACCAAGATAGGATGCGCGAGTGTTTCACCGCCGGAGTCGGTGGGTGGCGGTGCCCGGCAACTTTGCCGCTTTGAGGCAGCAGGATAGGGCGTCGGTTAAAGGGCGAGCGTCCATGTTTGCCCGGCCAACTCTTTACCGAACGAACGGTGCGGCTTTTCTTCGAGCAACGTGAAACCCGCTCCTATATATAGGCTACGGGCCGCCGCAAGCACGCTGTTGGTCCAGAGGTCGAGTCTTTTGTACCCGAATGCACGCGCCTGGTCGATGCACGCAGCGACGAGCCTCTTGCCCACGCCCGCCCCGCGAGCTTCCGGTTCGACGTACAGAAGCCGAAGCCGGCCAACCTCAACGCTGTCGCCTCGCACAAGAAAAACCGAGCCGACCATGCATCCGTCGATCTCCGCAATCCAGGCCGCGTCTCGCGCGGCATCGAAGGATTGCTGAAAGTCCGCGAGAATGCGCGCAACGAGGGCCTCGTAATCCTGGTTCCAGCCATATTCCGACGCGTACAGCATTGCCTGGCGCGCGGTGACAAGGCCGAGATCACCCACCTTAAGGGCTCGCAACGTCATCGCCGGCGCGGCCTTCGCCTCCAGGATCTGGACCATGGTTCGCGCAGCCGCCAGCAATCGCTGCCTGCGGGCAGGCGGCAACTGAGTCAGAAAGTCTTGAATTGTTTCACGGGTGTTCGAGTCCAGCGCGCGAAACGCCGCCTGTCCCGTGGCCGTCAATGAAATCAGTTGTTGCCGCCCGTGCTGCGGATCCTGGCGCACTCGAGTCAATCCCCGGCCGCTGAAGCGCTTGAGCGTGCGACTGAGCTGCGCACGATCGATATTCAATTCGCGCCCGACTTCCGCCGCGGTGGGGTTCTTGCGGGTCGCAAGTTCGTAGAGCACCCGTGCTTCACTCAAGCTGAACGGACTTCCATCCAGGCGCGTGTTGAGAAGCCCGAGGCGCTGGGTGTAGAGCCGGTTGAAAGCACGCAAACCGGCAATCTCTGGGCCAATCACTTGCATCGCGGTCATCTTCAAGAATGTTGACTGAATCAACAATATCAAGGGTCGATTCAGCCGTCCATAGTTGCCATCGACACGGTGGTGGTTACTAGAGGTGAAAGGGGCCAGACTTCATAAAAATACATATAAAACAAATAGTTAATTAGATAATGGATCGGGATCGCAATGAGGACCGGTAGGCGTTGGCGATGAAGTATTGGACACTTCGGCAATCATTTCCTTGCTTGCCGACGAGCCAACTCGCCTCGGGCTGCTGGCGATCTTGGATGCTGACCCGGAGGTCATCGCCTGGTGGGGCATATCGGTAGAGATTGCTTCGGCACTTGCCGATCCAGATGATGGCCGCCGGTATGTGAAGGGTCAGGGCAAGCGTCCTGGCATGCCTTCCGTTTAGTGCCAACCCATCACGCAACTGCTCCGGTGGTTACGGGACGACCGGCTTGAGCAAACGAACCCCAGCTCGGGTCGCCGCCCGCTGCAGCTGCGTGTCGAGACTGGCCAACGGCTTTGACAGCGGCACCCGTTAAGTCGCTAACCGATATTGAGGGTTAACGGACGTACAGATGACACGTGATGATCGTTACCGGTCTGGGGGGTTAGACCGAACTGCGCGTTATTTTGTCGTCCTGGCCATCGCCGCCCACCTTGGATAGAAGTACGCCGGCGCACGGCATGATTGCTTGCTACCCCGAAAAGGTCCCGAGTGAAGCAGCCAATCTCAATCCGAACGTTCGCTGGTCCGGGCGTTCGGAGTGAATATCGAACCGCTCAATGGGTGGTAGGCTGAGCCTGCAGTGCCTCCAGCGCGTGTTTCAGCGCTTCGAGCTTCTGTCCCGCTTCACCGAGCTTGCCGGCGGCCGTGAGCTGCTGGTAGTCGGCGAGGTCGCGCGCGGCCGCCGTGATCAGCGCCTCACGCGACGTGGCCGGACTCGCGGCGGTGGCCACCTCATCCGTGGTGGGCCTGGCAGAGGCCACCGTGGCGGCCGCAGGCGGTGAGGCGCTCAAGGTCGAAGCCGCTCCGCCAAACAGCGCGGCCATCGCGGCCTCAAAAGTGGGTCCGTAGGCGAGGCGGTCCTGGACCGCGAGCACCACCAGACGCAACTCCGGCATCGGACTGCGATCGGCCTGCAGGTAGATGGGTTCGGCGTAGAGCAGCGCGTGGCCGATCGGAATGACGATCAGGCTGCCGCGGCGGACGTGCGAGCCTTGCTGATTCCACAGCGACAGCTGTCCGGACAGTTGCGCGTTCTGGTCGATGCGTGCCTCGATCTGCAGCGGGCCATCGACCAAGCGCGTCTTCGGGAAGTCGTAGGCCACGGCCTGCCCGTAGTGCTCGCCGTCGCTGCGGCCGGCAATCCAGGCGATCAGGTTATTGCGGTTGGCGGGCGTGAACGGCAGGATTTCGATGAACTCGGTGGCGTGTTCACCCGGCAGCGTCATCAGCACGAAATTGGGTTCACTGGCCCGCTGGGGTTGATCGGCCGGGCTCATCTGGGTGGCGATGCTCCACAGATCCTCGCGGTTGTAGAACACATCCGGATCGGTCATGTGATAGAGACCGTAGACGGCCGCCTGCACCGACAGCAGCAGCTCGGGATAGCGCACGTGCTGGCGCAGGTCGGGCGGCATCGCCCTGGCATCCGTAAACAGGCCCGGGAAGACCGCCCGATAGGCGGCGATGAGCGGGTCCTTTGGATCGAAGACATAGAAGGTGGTGGCGCCAGTGTAGGCGTCAATGATGATCTTGACGCTGTTGCGGATGTAGTTGATCGAATCATCGCCGAGGTCGAAGCCGCGCGCATCCGGGTAAGAGTCGGTGGTTGTATAGGCGTCCATGAACCAGTAGATCCGGCCGTCCCGGCCGACCACGACGTAGGGATCGGGGTCGAGGGTGAGAAATGGTGCCAGTGCCGCGACGCGCTCACGCAGGCTGCGACGCATTAGCAGGCGGCTATCCGGCGTCACATCGTCGCTGAAGGGGAGCTTGGCGATGTCGCCCCGATCGAGCGCGATCAGCGTGCGACGCAGGAAACCACCCAAGCGGATGCCGGCCGTGCCTTGGTACGAGGTGAGGTTATTGGTGTCGCCCTGCGGATAGTTGAATTCCTGCTGGCGCGTCTTGACGTACACGTCCGTGTTGGTGAGTTCTCCAAAATAGATCTCCGGTCGCGTGACCTGAATGTCCTCGAGGCTGCTCTGCACCGGCATGTTGCTGAGCACCAGCGACGGCAGGCCTTCGGGCGTGAAGCCGTTGACGGGGTTCATCGTGACGCCGTAGCCGTGTGTGTAGATCAGTTTTTCGTTGATCCAGTTGCGGCTGCTTTCCGGTAGCTTGTCGATGTTGAGTTCGCGTGTTGCCAGCATCATCTGCCGCACGGCGCCCCCGACCTGGTAGCGATCGATGTCAATGTCGGGGAAATCGTAGTATGTGCGGATCTCCTGGATCTGGCGCAGCGTGTCCTGAAGCGCGCGCCAGTCCCACAGCCGAATGTTGTCGAGCGTCGGCTGGTTGTGCTGCGGATCCACGGACTCGATGGTCGACTCGGCTGGGAAGGGGTGTGACTCGATGCGGTCGAGGGCGTAGGCGCGTCGCGTCATCTCGATGTTGTGGGCGATGAAGGGCCGCTCGCGCACCAGTTGGTTGGGTTTGACGATGAAGCTGCTGACGTAGCCGCCGGCCAGGCTGACCAGCAGGTAGATGATGATGGCGGGCACCGGCGAGGCCAGGAGCCAGCGCCGGCCCAACACCGCTGCGGCGCACAGCAGCGCGATGAGGGCGCCCGCGACGAGCGCGGCACACACGCCGAGCAATCCCACCAGGGTCACGTGTGCGTCGGTGTAACCGACCCCGGAGAAAATCGTGCCCTCCTGGTACAGCCGGTCGTAGCGGCCGAGATAGACGCGTGCCGCGAACGCCAGCAGCAGCACCGCGAGATTCAAGGCCAGCGCTCGCCACAGCCGGGCCTGTTCGGGCGACGCGGGTCGGTGGATCACCAGGTCTGCGCCCCGGGTGAGGGCGAGCAGCAGAGCCGCCAGCGCGCAGGTGATCAGGGCCAGGGTCAGCCACCAGCCTGCGATCAGCTGCCAGACCGGCAAGGTAAAGAGGTAAAAGCTCAAGGGGCGCCCGAAAATCGGGTCCGGTGCGCTGGCCTCGGTGGGGGCATGAGTGTAAAGCGCGAAACTGGTCCAGTGATCCATCATGCTGCTGCCGGCAATAACCGCGACGAGCAGCGGCAGGCCCAGGGCGACCAGCCCCAGCAGCGCCTGCAGGGGCAGCCGCACCGGCTGCCCATTGATGTAAACCGTGTTGCCGATCAACGCGGCGAGCCGGCCGGGTTGCAGCGCGCGGATCGCGCCGTAGAGGACGGCGAAGGTGAGCACGGCGAATGCGATGAAGGTCAGGCTCTGCAGGTCGAGGCGAGTCCAGAATACGGAGGCATAGCCCAAGGAGTCGAACCAGAGAGCATCGACGTAATAGGAGAGGGAGAGGCTGAGGCCGATGATTGCGACGATCGGTACCCAAAGCCAGGGCAGGAGTCGGCGCCGGCGCCGGCCCTGCGGTGACGATGGAACGCCAGGCATACTGCGGAGGTCCCGAGTGCTCATGGCAGGCTACGATACGCTGTTCCGCGCGCCGCCGGATCGGCAACGATTGTTGTCGGGGCGATCGTCGACGACCAGAGCGATCAGAAGTCGATGCGCCAGGCGCAATGACGTAAACGTCCGGCCCGAATCAGGTGAAGTAAGCCCCAGCGGCCGCGAGCACCACGGTCGCAAGTCCGAGCAGGAGATTCACCCCGACCAGGCGGCGGATCTTCTTGATGCTCTGTTCCGCGCCGGTCCAGTCCGCGGCCGCTACACCAGCGCGGAATCGCTGCCAGGGAACAAGATAGACGTAGGTGAAGATGGCCGCCATCAGCACACCGACGGTCATCATCAGACTGATATTCGTCGGCAGGACGGCAAATCCGCCGTAGCCGATGAACACCATGACGAAGCCGCTCGGGAGCAAAGTCGCAATCGACAACCAGACCCACTTGAAAAACCGCCCCAGCACGCGCTCCCAAAGTGCCAGCCGCGTCGGCACGTCGAGCGCGCCGGCGCTCGGCCGCAGTACCACGTGGGCGAAGAACATGCCGCCGATCCAGATGATGGCCGCCAGTATGTGAAGGGTCAGGGCAAGGGTCATGGCATACCTTCCGTTTAGTGCCAACCCATCACGCAACTGCTCGGGTGGTCACCGGACGACCGACAGCGAAGTGGCAACTCCCGATACGACGCGTCGTACGACGATGGGCCCGTTAAGTCGCTAACCGTCATTGGGGTTAGTCGAGGTGCGGACGATTCATGATGCACTCGCGATAACGTGATGAATTATCAGTCGGTGGTGGCCGTATTGCGCTGGATAATAATAATTATAATCAACGAGTTAAATACCGAAATTACGGACCTTATCCGTGCCTCGTAAATTCCTTATTTCGATCACATCGACCGGGAGTCGGAGCAGCCAGGGCGACCCTTGACGTAATATCCATGATGTTGGACGATATTCCAATATAAGGGATAGGCGGACCACCCCAATGTCGCATCAGCTAGTCCTTCGAAACGCGACCGCCACTGATGCGCCACACATCTGCGCGATCTACAACCATTACGTCGAGCACACGCCGATCACGTTCGAAGAGGAGCCAGTTGCCGCAGAGGCAATGGCTCGCCGCGTCGACGCAGTGCAGTGTCAATTCCCATGGCTGGTGGCGGTGGAAGGGGCGGAGATTCTCGGATACGCCTATGCCAGCAAGTGGCGCGAACGCACTGCCTACCGGTACTCCGCGGAAACGACAATCTATTTGCGGCCTGAGGTCACCGGCAAGGGATTCGGCTCCATCCTTTACCAGGAGCTGATGACCCAGCTTCGGCAACGGCGCATGCATGCGCTGTTTGGAGGCATCGCGTTACCCAACGCATCCAGCGTTGCGCTCCATGAAAAGCTGGGATTTCGCCAAAGTGGGCATCTGCGCGAAGTCGGTCGCAAATTCGGTCACTGGATTGATGTCGGCTACTGGCAACTGCTGCTGTGAAAAAATCTGCAAAACTTGTGCGCAGCAAGGGGTCCGCGCTCAGCGTGCAGCCGGCAGCGACAAAATCGAGGATCAATGAACAGATCGCGCGGCGCGTGCGTCTGCTTCGGTCCCAACTCAACCTTAGTCTCGAGGCGCTGTCCGAGAAATGCAACGTGAGTCGTTCCATGCTTTCCGTCATTGAGCGTGGCGAGAGTAGTCCCACCGCCGTCGCGCTTGAAAAAATAGCCGCGGGTCTGGGTGTTCCTCTGGCGTCGTTGTTCGAGGATCCGAGGGCGGTGGGCAGCCCCGTTTCGCACAGCGCAGACCGCGAGAGATGGCAGGACCCACAATCCGGCTATCGTCGTCGAAACATCTCACCCGCGAACTTTCCTTCCCCGATCAAGATCGTCGAAATCGAGCTTCCGGCGGGCGCTCGGGTTGCTTACGAAGCCGGGGTCCGGGAGTCGCGCATACATCGGCAAATCTGGGTCCAGGAGGGAACCATCGAGGTCACCGTCGGTACGGTGACTTACGTGCTAAACCGGGATGACTGTTTCGCCTCAACACAGGATGAGGCGACGACCTATGTGAACCGAACTGACCGAACTGCGCGTTATTTTGTCGTCCTGGCCATCGCCGCCCACCTTGGGTAAACGACTGCTATCGTTGGCGCGCGCATTCGTAACACAAGCTTGGGGCGGATCTCCCGAACGGGTGCGCTTGATGGGGGAACTCCCACCGTGACGCGTCGCGACGGTATCGGTGTCACGACCGGTCGTGACTCAAGATGGGGTAGGGCGCACCGTCCCCGAAGTGCCAAAGGTGTCCTCGAGGAACTGGATATAGGCTACCTTGCCGTCATCGATCTTGGCGAATAGCGAGAATGGCGAGGTGATCTCCTTGCCTGACTCCCGGCCACGATAGGTAAATGAGCCGAATATGGCGACTTTGTTGCCCTGCTCGATGACTTCGCGAATTTCGAATGCCTTGGTTTCCCAGATGTGGCCCATACCCTCGAAGGCCTTGACGACAGATTCCGGGCCCTTGTTGGTGCCGGTCCAAGGCAGATAGCGCTTCAGCTCCGGATTGTTCTCACTGAGCGAGACATAGGTGAGGTCGGAGGTCGTAATACTTCTGACGTTCTGAAGATCTGTCGGTTTAGCAAGAAGTGTCTGAAGCACTTGGATGGGTGAATTGGCCATGACCGGGCTCCTTCCGTGAATGATTGAACGGGCCGCTACGATGCGAGTGGCGCCACCGTCGCCGAATGTCAGCCTAGTTCACACCACCCACCGCGGGCGGATCGCTGGCTGGAAATGATTCTTCGAGAGCTTCGTCGAGCAGATCCTCAAGATGCGCGTCGGTCCCCTCCGCGGGATGCCTTTTCATGAACGCAACCGCGTAAGCGCACACGGGCTTCACGGTCCATCCATTGGTGGCGGCCAAATCGAGCGCCCTACGCATCAATTCCGCAGCGACCCCGCGCCCACGGATTGGCCCGGGAACCCGGGTGTGCGTGATGCTCATGACATTGCCGTCAAGTTCATAGTCGAGAAACCCCGTCTGCCCCTCGAGTTCTGCAGATAGGCGGTGCGCACGGCTCTCGTGATTGATTTGCAGCATAGGCGTCCTTGGTTCCCAGGCTCAAGCTCTCCGCGCTCGCCCGACTCTGCGAGCCAATCGCGTGGCGGTAGGATTTTTACATGATTCGCGCCCGAAAGCCCTACGCCGCCGCAGACGACGAACTGCTGGCCACCTCCGCCAGCCACTACACCATCATGGCGAAGTGCCCGTGTGGGCAGGCGCGCGAGCGCTTCGCGCGGCCCATCCAGGCCATGTTGGGCAAGGGGGTGCTGTCGGCTGCGTCACGACCAAAGCGACACGTCAGTCCTCACAAACTCGCGATAAGAGAAGTCTATGGCGATAAAATATTGCTAGATCAATCAGTGAGGTTCGAGATAGTGCACCGCCAGGGCTTGGAGTTCTCGAAGGGCCATGGCGCGGCCGCTCAGGTTCTCCTCATCACTCAACGAGCTGGCGGCCTTCATGAGCTGAAGCACCACGACTGAACGGTCGCGTGCGGCCTCCGCCGACAAGGTGGGCGATCGGACCCGCAAGATCGCAGCGATACGCTTTCTCAGCAGGTAACGGAAGGTCTCGCGCCGCGTGCGCTCGTCCATGCGGGCCTCGGCCAGTGGCAGCATCGCGGCACGCTCTTGTGGATGCCCCCGCAGCACGCTGAACAGCCCTTCGATCAAGGCTCGGGTGTCGATCTCAAGAGCGCGTGCCTCGAGCGCTTCGAGATCCGCTGCGAGCAATCCGACATAGCGCTGCACCAGCGTGTCGGCCAAAGCCTCTTTGGAAGGGAAGAACTGGTAAAGCGACCCGATGGGCGCCCCGGCACGCGCTGCAATCTCGGTCATCGTTGCGGCCTCGTAGCCGTTCTCGGCGAATACTGCGGCCCCGGCCGCAAGCAGCTCCGCCACACGCTGTTTGCCGCGCTGACGCTTGGGTGCTCGCGGCGCTGCAGCCTCCGCTTTACTTGACATTTATGAGCCTCTCCTCATAATTTGCACTATATGAGGATATCCTCATGATTCCGGCGATGCTAGTGAAAGCGATTGTACGCCTCCGCGCCGCGTCCCTTCATCGACCACAGGAAACACGATGGAACTCAACGCCAAAACGACCGCGCTGGTGCTGATCGATCTGCAGAAAGGTGTACTCGCCATGTCGGTCGCCCCCCATCCCGCCGCGACTATCCATGAGCGCTCGATGCAGCTCGCGCTGCGCTTTCGCGCATCCTGCAGCCCCGTGGTGTGGGTGCGCGCATCCTTTGCCAGCGACTTCGCCGACGCGCCGCGCGCGAAGGTCGATCTGCCGAGCAACTTTCGCGCCTTGCCACCCGGCTGGGACGAGTTCCCGCAGCCCCTGGATCCTGCCGATGTGATCGTGACCAAACGTCAGTGGGGCGCCTTCTATGGCACCGACCTCGATTTGCAGCTGCGGCGTCGGGGCATGCGCACCATCGTATTGGGCGGTATCGCCACGAGCATCGGCGTCGAATCCACGGCGCGCAGTGCCTGGGAGCACGGCTACGAGTTGGTCATCTGCGAGGATCTGTGCGCCGATCTGAGCGCCGAGACGCATGCCTCCAGTTTCAAACACATCTTCCCGCGCCTGGCACGCATCGGGAGCTCGCAGGCCATCACACTCGAATGAGCGCACCCCGCCTCTCACCCCCGCCGCTGCAATGGTTGGCGCTGCTGGCGCTGTCCGCGCTCATCTCGGCAGGCTGGGGCGCGCTCGGGCTGCCGGCCGGGTTACTGCTGGGACCGATGATCGGCGGCATCATCTTCGGCGTGAATGGTGCGCGCCTGACTGTCTCGCGCGCGCCCAATCTCGGCGCCCAGGCCGTGATCGGCGCCATGGTCGCGGCGAGCATCACGCCCTCCATCCTCGTGACCTTCAGCCACCAGTACCTGCTGTTTTGTGTCGTCATGTTCGGCACCCTCATCGGCGCCGCGGGCATTGGCTGGCTCATTAGCCGCACCGGTCTCATCCCGGGCGCAACCGCCGTGTACGGCACCTCGCCGGGTGCCGCCGGCCCGATGGTGTTGCTGAGTGAGGCAGAAGGCGCCGATCCACGTCTGGTGGCCTTCATGCAGTACTCCCGTGTGCTGCTCGTGGCCGTCGCGGCGGCGCTGGTCGCGCGCTTCTGGGCGCACGTCGGCAGTGCCCACACCCCCGGCGCGCCCTGGCTGAGCCCCGTACATTGGGGCAATCTCGCCCTGGTACTCGTGCTGGCGCTGCTCGGGCAGCAACTCGCCCGCCTGCTGCGCCTGCAGGCCTGGGCCCTGCTCGGCCCGATGCTCCTGCTGTCCGCGCTGCACGCCGCCGGCTGGGTGGACATCAATCTGCCGCGCTGGATACTCGCGGGCGCCTACGCCTTACTGGGTTGGCGCATCGGTCTTAGCTTCCGGCGCGACGCGCTGATTCATGCGGGCCGGGCTCTCCCCGTGGTGCT
>Ga0210385_10000113_pt1 | contig 88614 bp, 74 predicted proteins | sample IncBWH26OmetaG_FD_160107 | JGI IMG/M metagenome (GOLD analysis project Ga0210385, IMG submission 160107) | Forest soil microbial communities from Barre Woods Harvard Forest LTER site, Petersham, Massachusetts, United States - Inc-BW-H-26-O ... | reverse complement strand
TCGGGCTCGATGTCGGAATAGGCGGCGTGCTGCAGCTCGGCGGCGTAGAGGCCTTCATAGGTGATCGGATTGGCGTCGCGCGGCCGCAACCGCGCGATGGCGTCGAACCGCGGCGGATCGATCGGGTCGGTGGTGATGTCGTAGATCGCCGGCAGCCGATAGCCCTTGATGCCGAGATAGGCCGGATAGGCGATCAGCGCCAGGCCGATGAAGAAGGCGGTCGCCGCTTCCTTGGCGCCGCCGACGCCCTCGAACCAGATGACGATCGCCGCGCCAATGGCGAGCAGGATGGCGAGCACGGCGAGCACCAGCCCGCCGGCGAGCGTTGACAAAGCCGGCACGATCTCGAGCGCGCCCGAGCGCACGATGATGACGGCGATCAAGGTCGCGGCCAGCGAGAACAGCGCCACGCGGCGCGCCCAGATGGCGAGCCGCGACGGCGGTTCCTCAATGGTTCGGCGTCGCGCCATTACTCTTGTGCTTTCATTTTTGCCCGCCCGCCGTGCCGCCTTGCTCGGCAACCGCCGGATCGTCTTTCTGACCGGCGCCCGGCGTTGCCGGTCTCACCTGGATTGTTTTTACCGGAGTCGGCGCGTTTGTCGCCGCCGGTGGGCTCGCCGGCGCTGTTACGCTTGCCGAAGACGGCGCGCAAATCTGCTTGAGCGCCGCCCAATCGGCGGCGTCGAGCAGCGGTGTCGTGGCGTCCTTGGGCGCAACGGCGTTGATCGCGATGACGCGATCCTTGGTGTCCGGATGGTCGGCCAGGATTTTTATGCCCTCATCGTGGTCGGCCGTGACCCGCGCCAGAATGGCGGCGAGCGCGCGCGGATCGCCACCGACCTTGTGCATCAGGTCGACGCTATAGAGGTCGGCCGACGCCTCGACCCGGCGCGAATAGGACGATCGCACCACGGTCCTGGCGGCGATCACCACGGCGCCGCCGCCGACGAAATCGCCGAGCATCATGCCGAACAGAAACGACAGGCCGGCGGCCTGCAACACGGTGCGGGTGCCGTCGCGGTGCGCGACGTGGCCGATCTCGTGCGCCAATACGCCGGCGACCTCGTCGGGCGACTGCGCGCGGTCGATCAGTCCCTGGAACGCGTAGATGTGGCCGCCGGGGAGCGCGAAGGCATTGAAATCCGCTCGCCGCACCACGTCCACCCGCAACGGATACGGCAGCGCCGCCGCCGCCTGGAGCTTGCCGACGAGCTTGTCGAGGGCGGCACGTCCCGCCGCGCCGTTTGCGCCAGTGCCGCAAACAAAGCCCGCGCCGAGATGTTTGGTGTCGAGCGTGGCTCGGATTTGACCATCGACCGCATTGCCGAGTTTTTGCTCGACCGAGATCGGGATGAGCGGCGTCACGCGGGTGGCCAGCACCGGCACACCGATGATCGCGGTGAAGATCAGCGACACCACGGCGGCAAGGCTCAAGATCACGACCTTGCGCCGCAGCTTGCGTTCGGCAACACCGCCGCGGTCGAGCGTGACCGCGCGATCCTCGATGGCCCCGGCGAGCGCGGCGTCGCGGATTTCCAGGCGCGCCAGCAAGGTCTCGCCGTGCCGGCCGAGCCGCAAGACGCCGTCGGGCGCCGCCTGCCGCCGCAGCTCGGCATAAAGCCATTCGTCGAGCAGGTGCCGGTCGCCTGCGAAGATCTGCAAACCGGCGATGCCGGCTTCGACCACGACGTCGTTGCGCGCGCTGCAGGTGCCGTCGAAATAGATCGCGGGGCCGTTTGGCGGCGCGGACTCGGGCGTATCGGCGGTAAGCGTCATCGCTAGATGCTTCCGACACCGAGCGCATCGGCCAGGCCTTCGCCGAGCGCCGAGCTCGGCGAGCCGGTGGCGCGCACGCCGTCGAGCGCCGCTTCGCCGGTCAACGCCGCGGTTTCCGCGCCAAGCCGCCACAACCCCGCCGCCACGATCACCTGATAGATGGTCGAGGAGCCGATCATGAAAACGACGTAAAGCAGAAGCCCGATCGCGCCGCCGACCACTTGGGTGACGGTGGCGTTATGCAGGAGGCGGACCGTGCCGAGAACGGCAAAGACGGTCAGCCCGCCCATGATTCCTGCGAGCAAGCCGAGCAGAAAAAGATAAAGCAACAGACGCAAATAGACCCGGTACACCTGCCTGATGCGCAGCCGCGACGTGACGGCGATCTCGCCGAAGCGCAGCCCGGAAATCCACCAGCGCAGTTTCACCGCCTGGAACACCGGATAGAGCACGATGGCGACCGTGATGCTGGCGAAGAAGGCGCCGAAGATGAGACCGATCGCCTTGCCGATCTGCGGATTGTTCTTGATCAGCGTATTCATGAATTCGCTATCGCCCTGAGACAGCGCAAGGGCGTTGCCCAGCATTTCCCAATCGATCAGTCGCGCCATCGCCACGATGGCCATGATGGGCACGCCGACCACCACGAGCCACATCGGCAGGCCGCGCAGGAACAACGACAGCCCCGAGCCCTCGAACCGGCCGTGCAGGTCGCCATAGCTGGTGTTGCGCATCTTGAAGCGCTCGATGAAGGCTGACGTCCATGGATAAGCGAGCCCGAGCGTGACGATGACGATGCCCCAGCAAACGAGCGCGTAGAGGGCGTAACGCCACGGCGAGCCGTGCTGGTCGAAGCGCAAACCGCGGAACACCGTGCGCGTCAGCCGATAACGCCGCGCCCGATAGAGCGCATATTCGCCGAGCAGCGCCAACAGCGCGAAGCCGATCAGCACCGGCTTGATCGCCACCATGTCCAATTCCAGCACCACGAGCGCAAAAATCATGTAGAGCGGGACCAGAATGGCGACGGCGAACAGGAAGCCGACCAAGAGCTCGGTGGCGAGCCCATTATATTCCAGCGTGTCGCCCGAGATCTCGGTGTTCGACCACAGAAAGCGGCGCACATCGGTGGCCAGCCAAAACCGATATATGCCGAGCGTCGCCACCACCAGCGCGGCGCCCTTGATGCGCAGACGCCAGTAAGCGCCTTCGTGACCGAGGAACCGCACCGTTCCCGCGGGGACGATCGGACTCGCAAAAACTTCGGCGGTCGTCATGACGCCCCGGCCAATATCCCTGAAAACCCACATATATCGCGTTTAAGTCCGTTGCATGTGGCCGTGACCTTTTTGCGACGGACGGACCCGTTTAATGGCTCCGGGCGGAGCAGGCAATGGCCGCGCCCGATGGCCGCAGCGAGCTACGCGCTAGGATTTCGGCGCGTACCAGCCCAAGGTCTCGGGCTGCGTTTCATAGCGTGTCGCCCCTTCGGGGATGACGACCCACGGCTGGGCGCTGCGGGTCCAAAAATGAATGGTCGGGACCAGCCACGATCGATCATCCAGCGTGCCCGGCTTGATGTTGCGATTGGGATAGGCCGCGCCACCCGGGACGTGATAGAGCCGCGTGCCGCAGTCGGGACAAAACCAGCATTCCATCGTCTTTGACGGACCGGTCTTGCGGGCAAACATTTTCGGGCTGCCCTTGGTGATGCGGAAATGCTGCTGCGGGATCACCGCGGCCATGGCGAAGGCGGAGCCGGATTGCTTCTGACATTCCGTGCAATGGCAGGCATAGACCGCCGCCGGCGGCCCGCTGATCTCATAACGGATCGCGCCGCACTGGCATCCGCCGGATTGGGGGAAGCTCATCGTCCGTCGTCCTGCAACTCGAGCTTAGACACCAACTGGAGCGTACCGCGGATCAAGCGTTGGCGAAATCCGGGGGTGGACGGCTTACCCGAGTTAAGCCGTCATCTCCCTTGCCTGCTGGAGCACGGCTGCCGGCTCATAGGGCTTGTCGTGAAACAGCATGCTCAATGGCAGCAGGTGAGGTCGTGGCCGGCCCGACGTCATGATGATGCCGACGCTTGGCCATCGCTCGGCAACCTGATGGGCCAAATCTGACCCGCTCATCGAACCGGGCATGCTTACGTCGGTGAAAAGCAGCCTGATGTCGGCGTTTGTTTCGAAGAAGCGCAGAGCCTCGGCGGCATCTCCGGCTTCGAGCACCCGGTATCCTGCATCTACGAACATGCCGGATGCGCCCATTCGCTCGAATATATCGTCGTCGACGACCACAATGAGGGCGTTGGGGAGGATGTCAGTCACCGGCGGCAACACACTCTGATCACAATCGTTCCACGATTTATTCTATCGTCCGAAAACACCCTAAAGCACGTTCCTGTCCTGCCGGTTAACGCCATTTACGCGGCCTTGACGACCTTCGTCGGGAAAGTGGCGTGCGTGATCGATACGGTCGTACCCTCGGGACCGGCCAAAGTTTCGACCTGAGCATCGAGTTGACGCGCCAGCGCCTTGACGATACCGGTGCCAAGTCCGGACTTTCCTTGAGCGAAACCGCCCTCCCGCTTGCCAATCCCGTTGTCGGAGATTGAAAGCTTCCAATTCGTTCCGATCATGTCATAGGCGACGGTGATCCGGCCTTTGGCCTTCTCGTCGGGGAAGGCATGCTTGAGCGCATTCATGACGAGTTCAGTCACGATCAAGCCCAGACTCTCGGCCTGGCGGGACGTGGCGCTTCCTCCCTCGCCAACCACTTTGAGCGAGATCGGCCGGGTGTCGCCAATCATCGAATGCGCAAGGCTCTCGCACAACTTTGACAGATAAGGCGCAATTTCGATTGCGCCGGCTGCCGCCGATGCATGCAGCTGTTTCTGCACGGCGGCAATCGACAAGACACGCTTGTGCGCATCTTCCAGATGGAAACGCGTCTCTTCCGACTGCACCGCGCGTGCCTTCAGCAGAATGATGCTGGCGATGATCTGCAGGCTATTGGCAATTCGGTGCTGCAGTTCCTCAAGCAACGTCTCCTTCTCTCGCAACAGCCCGTCCTTCTCTCGCAACAATTCGTCCTTTTCGCGCTCCAGGACGCGCCGCTCGGTGACATCCTCCATGCCGAGCAGAATGGTCGTGCCGGCGCCGCCCTCGTAGAACACTTGGCGGGCGTTCAAGCACATCGTGCGTGATCCAAGACTGGGAAACTCGTGCTCGACTTCATAGCCCTCCATCACGCCCTGCTCGGGAATAATTTTTTCCAGCAGCACACGAAGCTTCGGAATGTCCCATTGTCCATCGCCCAACGCGTAAAGAAGTCTGCCGTTGGTGTCCTCGGGGCCGACCTTGAATGCCGAATAGAACGAGCGGCTCGCGGCGATCACGCGCAGGTCTTTGTCGAGCACAAGAACGGGCTCGCGGACGGTGTCAACGATGCCCTGAGCGAGCGTCCACGCATCGGTGATGGCGGCGAATTGTTCCTTGAAGCCGGTTCCTTGCATAAAGCCCCTGCGCGGTATTCTGTGCTACGAAATAAAAACTTCGGTCGAATGCCAGTTGGGGCAATCCGGAGATTACCCAACCTTTAGCCATACGATTTATACCGACGATGAATCTGTATAAAATTGACCACTAATTTTTGTCGGCCCGGCCACTTCGGGCCGGTTCCGTTGGCTCAATCCGCGCTACAGAGTCTCACAATCCCAACAGCTTTTTCGCATTGCCGCCGGCGAGCGCCGCGATGGTCGCGGCATCGAAGCCGGGCACCGAGGCGACGTGGCCGACCGGATCGAAATCGGCCATGTCGAACGGATAATCGGTGCCCATGACGACGTGGTCGGCGCCGAACAGGCGCACCAGCTCGGCGAGCTGATACGGCGTGAACACCACAGTGTCGACATAGACGCGCTTGAGATAAATCGTCGGCGGCTGCGGCAGGTCGCCGTGGGCGTCCGAGCGCGCGCCCCAGGCGTGGTCGATGCGGCCGGAATAGCCGCCGAGATAGCCGCCGCCGTGCACGGCGAGGATTTTCAGCTTCGGATGTCGCTCCAGCACGCCGTCGAAGATCAGGTAATGCAGCGCGATCGTGGTCTCCAGCGGATTGCCGATGACGTTGTTGAAGTAAAACCGCGTCAATCGCGCGGCGTCGGTGAAGCCGTTGGGATGGATCATCACCAACGCGCCGAGCTCTTCGGCTTTCTGCCAGAACGGCGCGAAGGCCAGATCGGACAGTTCCTTGCCGGCGACGTTGGTGATGACTTGCACGCCTTTGAAGCCGAGCTCTTTGGTGCAGCGCTCGAGCTCCTTTGCCGCCTCATGGCCGTCCGGCATCGGCACCGTGCCAAATCCCTTGAAGCGGTCGGCTCGCTTGGCGCAGAAGGCGGCGATGCCGTCGTTGACCAGCTGCGCCGCCTTGACCGCGATATCGAGCGGCACCGTGTAGTAGCATTGCGGCGGCGGCGGCGCGATCATCTGCACGTCGACGCCCATGGCGTCGAGATCGGCGAGCCGTCGGTCGGCGTTCGCCGTCGCGCGGATGTCGGCTTCCTGCTTCTGGTTGAGCGCCTTGGTCTCGGCATTGGCGAAATGCGCCAGCGGAATCGTTGACCAATCCAGATACGGCTCGACGAATTTCGCCGCTTCCGGCACGCCGACATGGGCGTGAATATCGACGGTCAGGCTCTGCGGCCGCACTTCGCGCCCCGGCTTGCCGTGCGTGCGCGCGGCGGTCTTGTCGTATTTGTTCCATTGCTCGGGCAAGGCTGCTGCTCCAGGAAAAATTCGGTCGTCACTTATATTGGTGGTAGACATAGATGCCAATAAAGATCGCAATAGCGGCCGCAACGCCGACCACCCAGGTCTTGAAGATCTGATTCCAATGCCGCGCCGGCAGCTTGCGGCACCAGAACCGCGCACGGGTGCCGTGTTCTTCAGAGGTCTTGTAGCGATACGAAGCCAGCGGCACGACCGGCAATGACACCAAGGTCCACCATAAGGTGCGGATCACCGAGGCACATTCCGGGCACGGCGCGGCGCTGCCGTAAAACTGCCGCCCGATGCCGTTGAGGGTGGACACGTCGCCGGGCGTCTCGTCCGTGGTCTCGGCGACGCAGTACTCGCAGAAAATGCCGCGCGACGCGACTGACCGTGGCGGCTGGACTGGAGCCTGCTGTTTTCTTGGCGGCTCAGCTTGGATTCTTTGCGGCGGTTCGATTTGCCGAATGGCGCCTTCGAGCTGTTGCAGCTCTTTGGCGATCGCCGCATCCGGCAGCCGGGGCTGCATGGACCCAAGCTGGTTGCGCAATGCCCGGCGCGCCCGATCGTAAATTTCCGATCTGGCTTCGGGCGTATTGCTGTCGAGCTGCGCGATGGCCCGGTTCAGCAGAGAAAAATAATCAGACTGCTCCATCGCCCCCCATCCTTGGCAGCGGCCAACGTACCGGCACCGCCACAGCCGCGCAAGGATCGCCTAAGCTGACGAACGCCAATCGGACGCTCAGGAATAACAGACGCGTTCGACAGCAAGCTGAGCTGCCCTCGCCGCCGCCGCGATTTCATTTCGTCGTCGGCGACGCCGGTCTGTCATCGCAAGGGACCTATCGGTCCCACATCGGGTATTGCGCCGGTTCGGCTGCGCCAAAACGTGCTGTTTGGCCAGCGCGTTTCCTGTCCGTAGATCCTCCCTCGTTCGCTCAGGAAGCTCGTCAACATGCGGTTGGCGCGGTCGGCATGGGCAAAAGCCAAATCCCGCATTTCATCGACACTCGCGCCGGAGAGAATCTTCGTGATCGTGCCGGCAACGTTCCTTGCGTCGTTGAGCGCGCCGCTAATACCTGCAGATGTCAACGGATCAAATGCCACGAGAGCATCGCCCACCGCAAACCAACGGGCTCCGGCGGCGCGGTCGCGATACTGTGTAGCGGCAGGAAAGGTCTTGATGGCATCCACTGCCTCGCTCGATTCGGGAACAAAGGGTCGAAGCAGCCTTGTTCCGGACAGCAACGCCAAGAAGCGTTCTTTGTTCAGGAGCGAATGTTTTCGCACTAAGTTCTTATCCGTCATCAGCACGGTTATTCGCTTGCCGCCCGGCAGCGGCGCGGAGTACCACCAGCCAAGCTCAATCGCCTCGATCAAAGAATATCCGGGCATGAACGTATTGGAATTGATCGGACTTACGGCGGCCAGCGCTACGAGTTGGTCGACGCGATGCGTGCGCGCTTGAAGACGCAGAGCGCTTGCGGCGGCCCGCCCGGTCGCAACGACGATCACCGCGGCCGACAGCTGCAGCGGTCCGCCGTCATGGCATAGCGTTACGGCCCATCCACGATCGACATCGCGACTTACGACCTCAAGCCTTCTGGCGTTGATAACGGTGGCGCCCCGTTGCACCGCGGCGCGCAGCAACCATGCATCAAAGGCCGCCCGATCGAGATGCCATCCATTGCCCAGGCCGTTGCGGAGGAAGTCGTGGACGTGCACAGCACCGCCCCAGGCGCTGACATTGCCGTGGCAAGGCGAGTGGCCCAGCGCTTGCAGGTCATCGCTCAGTCCCAGCGCGCAAACCAAATGGTTCAATTCCGGCGGCGCAGATTCCCCAATTTGCCATTCTGGGCGTGCAGTACGACCGACAAGGCCGACGCGCGTTATGCCGGCCTGCTGCAAAGCGAGCGCGGTGGCGCTGCCGGCCGGCCCGGTTCCGAAGATCAAGACGTCAAAACTATTCGACACCGTGTAAAATTATCATGCCGGGACGGTCGCCGGGCCGCTTCAGCTGGTCGGGGTATCGCGCGGCAGGACGCGCGCAACTTCAACGAAACGCTCGTCGCCGTCCGAGCCGATATCGTACACCGATCCAAGCTTGTCCCAATTGTGCACCATCTGCAAATTATCGGCGAAGCTGATGAAATCGCCGCCATTCTGGTCGTAGTCGGTGCCGATCCAGGGTACTTGCTGGCCGGAATTGAGGAACACGAACTCTGGACGCTGCACCGGCCACCACCATAGTGTTCGACCGTTGATCGGCTGCGACGAGCATTCGTTGAAATCGGCCTGCCAAGGCAACGCCATATATCGGGCAATGTCTCCCGGCTCCATGCCGAGGTCCGGCCTGAATCCCAAGCTGAGCGGATCGGGAATTTTCGGCCGCACGCGGATGCGGAAAGGCGCGGCATAAATGGCCGGATTGCGCGATAGCCATGTCATCTCGATACCGGGAGAAAAGGCGCCGCCGACGCAGTTTTCGAGCACCGCGCGCGTAAGGCGCTCACCTGGATGACGCCCCGGCGTTGCCGCAACGTCGAAGTAACCGTCCGCCCACTGCTGGAGCAGGAAATATTGCGTGTCGGTCAGGCGCAGATATTTCGATGTCGCAAGCGCCGCGCCGGCTTCATCGGGGGCGCCCAAACTGTCGTCGCCGGCAATATAAGGCATCATTGTCGCGCCCGATGCGGGATTGATAATGACGTTGTCACTGTATGGCGGCCGAATTGCATCCAGGAAATATTTGCGGAACTCGTTCAACGCCGGGTCGGTATTCCCCAATCTCTCGTAATCGAAGCTATGCGGCTTGGGGGGGATCGCCGCCACCCATCGATATCCGGCGGCGCGCTCGAAAATCGGCTTTATGTCGGTTTCGAACGACGGCCGATATCCGTGTTCGCCGCTTTTCCAGATGCCATTCTCGAACATGTCCGGCCGGCCGCCCTGCAATCGCACGGACGTGTCGAAGATGACGTCGTACAATGTGACGAGATTGGCGAGTTGCGGGGCATATTTCGGCGGCGTCGTAAGCACCCATGCCGGCTGAGCTTCGATGACCTCGCCCGAGGTCAATGTGATGCTGGCCTGAACGGGGCCGTCAGAGGTGTCGTCCCACCAGCCATCGTTATTGGCATAGGCCGGTAGCGCGGGATTTTTGCTGATCGAGCCGGACCGGCCGTGCCCGCCGAGGACCAAAAGTCGCCCCACAGAGTCGGTCCGCAAGTTGCCGAGCGTATCGATCGTGAACGGCTTTAGCGACGGCGGAGGAAACGATCCACCCTTGTAGCCCGGCGGGATGGTCGACCGCGAAAACTCAACCGGGCTTGCGGTACCTCCTGCATTGGGCCCCGAAATATCACGGGGGCCGGGATCGATAATCAGCTTGAGTCTATCCTCGACCGTTTGCTTATCGGCGTTACGGAGTAAATGATTTGGCGCATAGCCCTGTTCGCCGCTCGAGGTTTTAAACTGGTACCAACTCGCCTTTTTGTTGGCCAGATGCACCGTCCAGCGGATTTCCTTTACGCCTGGACTTTCGAGGGTTATTTCTTCGACCGTTTCACCCGTTTCGCGATAGATTCTAAATCGCGCCGCTTGACGACGCATGTGTCCTTCGGCATCGCGAAAGTCCTTCGGGCCAAAAGCGGCGCCGTCGGGCAAGATCGGCAATCCCCTATACATTTCTGGTCCGATATAGAAATCCGTCGGAGAATCGCCGACACGCGCAATGCCGATGGCCGGGAAGACTACATAAGCCGCATCCGTCATGACATCCTCATGATGATCACCGCCGTGTCTCGCTGCTCGCGATTTTCGCCGCTACAGGCCCAGCCCGGCTTGCTCGGAAACGTCCTGAATCCGGCGGAGATTTTCCGCCAACCCGCCGAATACACGAACTCTTCGGTTTGCGACATCGTCTTCAGGAGACGGCCGGCGCGGAATGGCAGGCTCCCGCGCCGCTGGCGTGTTGCTGAGCGTTTGGACGAGATCACGAGTCTTCTGGAAGGCGAGAAGTTCATTCTCATGCATTGCATCAACGTCCGTTCCCATATCATCTAGCGCCGCGACGATGTCGGCGAGCTTCGCATCCGAATCGTACTCGAATGTCGGAGCGGCATTGGGCCCGACGGAAGTATCTCCTGTGTCGGTGACAAGGCTCGTCATGAGTTGCTGCGCCAACTGGGGAAGATGATTGTGCATCAGCGGCAACGCCACTTCGAAGAAAACATCATGCTTGGTTGCGGCAACCAAGAACGATAGCTCCATGCTCTTCAAGATGATGCTGTAATATTTGTTGAAAGTGACTGCCAACTTCTTCGAGGCGTCGTTTTTTATATCCTCGACCCGGAGATTCGATATGATCGGATAGGTATCGGAGAATTTTTTTGAATCGACTATTCGCTTGAACTTGAAATAATGGGAAAGCTCGAATGGTGTTCCCAAGATGGGCCCGTAGGTCCCGTCGATGCGGTGCCCATAATAATCATATGTGCCGAATGGCTCCTCAGGAACCAAAGGATGGGTTGGGTCGACCGCCCCCTCCCCCTGCTCCACGATCTGACGGATTGCGAATTTTGCCGTCGGCAGATCTTTGATCGAAATGGCTTCGCCGCCGAATTTTCCCAAGTAGATATCGCTGCGCTGCCGCGTTCCTTCCGCTTGGCGAAACACTTTCTCGGCGCCGAATTTCTCAACACATCGTTCAAGGCCATCCTCGATCGCCTTGTAGAATTGGCCGATAGTCTTGTATGCCTTACCTTCGGCAGGGGCGTCGTACGGTGCCGGCATTTCAATCGCCATGAAGACATTTTGAAAAACCGGCAACGATGCGCGATAGAGCCCGACATAGGGCGACACCGTTCGGCTGGCCGAGGGCAGATAGGCCGGATATTTCGGCGCGGCCGGCCCTGTCAGCTTTGGCTTGCCGCCCACCGCCACAAGAAGATTTGCAGCCTGGTTGAGGTGAAACATTTCCTCCGTGACGACGCTGCGTAGCGCCTGATAAGCGTCCGAGGCCTTGTCGATTATCGAATACAGCGCGAACAGATAGGCGGGGATGGTCGTCAGTTCGAGCTGAACTGCGGACTGGATGCGCGCTCTGAGCTTATCAAGATCGTCAATTTTCTCGTAATTAAGCGGAATTGGACTGATAATCGGATCAAGGTTCGATGTTGACATTTTATGCCTCTAACAAACCAACGTCGCGACAATATGGCCCCTGGTAATCGAAGCTACTTTACAACGGCGGTCTGGAGATCGCAACCGAAAGTCGTAGAATCCAAGAATACCGAAATTGCCGGATTGGCTACCGCATCAATCCAGAGCTCGGCCGCGCCCGGCGCGCCATCACGAACGGCAGCACGCCGGCGACAAGGCCGCACAGCACGGAGATCGCGGTGGTCTCGGTCAGCGGCACCACGGTGCCGTCGGCGATGAAGCCGTAGAGCTGGGCGAAGGCGGCGCCGCAGAAATTCTGCACGAAGACACCGACGCCGGCCGCGGTGCCGGCGAGTTTTGCGTTGGTCGCCATGGCGCCCGACTGGGCGTAGGACAGCGACAGGCCCTGCGCCATGGTGATGAAGAAACCTGGCACGAACAATGTCAGCGGCGTCACCAGGCCGGCGAGCAAGAGGCTCGATTGCGTCGTCACCGCGGCGAGCGACAACAGCGAGCCGGCGAGCACCATGGTTTCGTTGGCGACGCGATTGCCGATGCGGCTGGTGATGAAATTGCCGGCAAGAAAGCCGAACGGAAACAACAAAAAGTAGATGCCGAATTCGGTCGACGGCCGGTGCAGCATCTCTTTCAACAGGCTCGATGCCGCCGTGGCGGTGGTCAGGAAGGTCGCGGTCATGAAGCCCGACTGCAGCACGAAGGCGGTAAATCGCAAATGACGGAACAGCTCGGCATAATCGCGGAAGACATTGCCGCGGACGCGGTTTTGCGGCGACGGCGGCCGGGTTTCGAACACCGCGACATAGGCGAGGAGCGCGATGACGGCGCCGAGAAAAAGTGCGAAGCCGAACACGCTGCGCCAGCCGAAAGCGTCGATCAACACGCCGCCGACGATCGGCGAAATCATCGGGCCGATGGTGTAGAACATCGTCAGGTACGCTATCGCCTTGACCAGCCGGTCGCGGCCGTAGACGTCTTGCGCGATGGCGCGGCCGAGCGTGACACCGCAGCCGGCGCCGATGGCCTGCAGGAACCGGCCGAGCACCAGCGGCACGATCGAATCGGCCGCCGCCGAGAGTGCGCTGCCGATCAGAAACAGCGCCAGCCCTGAGAGCAGCACCGGCCGCCGTCCGTAGCGATCCGACAGCGAGCCGTAGAACAGCGTGGCAAAGGCCATGCCGAACAGCGCGATGCTGAACGTCAGTTGCGCCGTTGCTTCGGACAGCCCGAGCGCCGCCTTCACCGCCGGGATCACCGGCATGAACAGATGCACCGCCAGCGGCCCGATCAGCGAGATCGAGGCGAGCGCGAGCGCGAACAGCGGACCCGGCGTTGCTGTCATATCGGCGGCACTGATGTTTTAAGTCTGCAAAAGTTCCTGAATGGCGCGATAAGCTTGGTCTATCGCCGAGTCGGTATAAGCGGCGGCGCCAGAGTCGGAGTTGGCGATGGCGATACGGCCGAAGCGCGCCCGCCCGATCACATGCGGCTGTTGCGCTTCCGGCCATTCCGGATCGAACAGCTGGTTATATTCGTAAGCATAGCCGTGCGGCCAGCGATTGATGGTGATGCCCGTCACACCGCTCGCCGCATCGAAGCCGCCCGGACCGAGGATGCGCGCCAGCTGGTCGCGGATGTTGCGCTCGAAGGTCTCGAACGTGGTGTTGAAGATATCATGCTGCCCGGCCCGGTTCTGGTCGCGCTCCGGCAGCCCGGGCTGGCAGGGCGTGCGCACCATGCGAACCAGCATCGGCTCGTCGGGCGAGCGCGGGCTTTTGTAGCCGCCGATATCGACGACCGCATTGAGCGAGAGCGACGAGAAATATGAGCCCGGCGCGTAGACCGACGCAATGCCGAGCGCCTTGAAAGCCGCCCAATCGCGCAACGCCACATTGGCATAAATCAGCGGCGTCTTGACCGGATAGCGCAGCGCCTCTTTTTGCTTCGCCGGCAATTCCGGACAGAGGTACGGAATCATCATATTCCAGCAGGCGAGCACGCAGGCACGCGCGCTCACCGTTTGCGCGTCGCCGCCGCGAAAATACGCGATCTCGACGCCGCCGGACGAAGCCGGATCGCCGACATTGCGCGCGCGCACCACCGTGCTGCCGAGCCGGATGCGTACCGGCGACTTAGGCTTGTCGAGGCGCGCGTAGTCGATGCGCGCGGTGACGACGTCCTCGGCACTGTTGCCCGGCACGCTGTCGGGGATCAGGTCGCGCACCAGAAGCCGCGCGATCGAGGCATTGCCGTCGGGAAAATGGAACGTGTATGAGCCGCCGTTATCGGCATAGCCGTTGGCGGTGTAGCCGGTATGCGGCGCCGAGCCGCGCTCGAGACCGAGGCCGGTGAAGCCGGGAAATTCGAATGCCCACACGTCGAGCGCGGAGACGGCGTCGATGCCGACGCCCCACTCGCCGTGGGTTCGCGTCTGGTAGAACGGGATGACGCCGGGATCCGCTTTGACCACGTTCAACAAATAGTCGCGGTAGCTCATGGCAGCGAGGCGCGTCTTCTTCTCGGTCGACGTGAGCCCCGGCATATAATCGATCGCTGCTTCCTGGATGCGCACGATGTCGCTTCGCACCTTTGGCGACAACGGCGCGTCGGCGAGCAGTTGCGCCCAAGAGGCGCCTTGCGGAACGGCGATCGGCTTGTCGGCGCCAAAAGTTTCCTGGTCGAGAAAGATGCCGCGGTGCAGCCCGAGCGAGGGATAGAAATCGGCGTGCGAGCACTTTTGCGTCAGCGCCTCGGGATTGATGCCCAGCGTTTTCAACAGGCCATCGGCTACGGCGCTGTACGGTCGTGGGCTGTCGATCAATAACGTGCCGCCGTTGATCAGCTCGAGACGTCCGTCGAGCAAAAACTCGTTACGCTTGGCGTGGCCGCCGAAATCATCGTGGTTGTCGAGGATGAGGATGCGGGCGTCCGGATGCTTCGCCCGATAGAAATGCGCCGCCGCGAGCCCGCTGATGCCGCCGCCCACGACGACGAGATCGTAGTCTTCGTTCGTTTGTTTGAGGCTGCCTGCCTGCGACCAAAAATCGCCATCGCGCAGGCGGTGCGCGGCTTCAAACGCGCCGGGATGGCTGCCGCGCAGCCCGGTCAGCGCCGGCGGATAGTAACCGGGCGCGTCCTGCGGCGCCGGCTCGGCAGCAAAGGCCGCCGCGATAGTGTCGAGGGACAGCCCGGCAGCGACGGCGCCGCCGACGGCAATCGGGATGCCATTGAGAAAGTCGCGTCGCGTGATCGACGCCGGGTTATCGGCCATCAGTCACTCTACTTGTCTTTGGCGGCGAGTGCTTCGCGCATCCGTTCGGCATCGACGGCGATGTCGACGCCGGCGCGTTCCTGGGACAGCTTCATCACCACGCGCGAATCGCGCCCGCCCCAGCCGCGCCCCATCGCCTCGGTCATCTCCGCGAGCGTGAGATTGCACAGCCGCATCGGCACGCCGAGCTCGCGGCCGAGCGCGTTGGCGAGCGAGACGTCCTTGTGCGCGAGCTTGAGCGAGAACGCTGGCGGATCGTAAGTGCCGGGCAGAAACTGGTCGATCAGCGCGTCGAAGGTGAAGCGCCGCCCGGCTGCGCCCTGGCGCACCGCCTGCCACAGTGCCAGCGGCTCGACGCCGGCCTTCACGCCCATGGCAAAAGTCTCGGCCAGCGCGCAGACCACCGCATAGCCCGACATATTGTGCACGAGCTTCGCCACCGTGGCGCTGCCGATCGCCCCGATATAGGCGGCCTTGTCGCCCATGGCGTCGAGCACCGCCTTATGCGCCTTGAACGCGCCTTCATCGCCGCCGACCCAGATCGCAAGTTTTCGCGAGGCGGCGCCGGCCGGCCCACCGCTCACCGGCGCATCCAGCATATGCGCGCCTTTTTCGGCGAAGGCGGCGTGAAGCTTCTTCACCACGCTCGGCGCATTGGTCGACAGATCGAAATAGGCGGCACCTGTTTTGATGCCAGCAACGAGCCCGTCCGGCCCGAGCGCCACGGTCTCGACGTCGGCCGGCTCCGGCAACGAGGAGAAGATCACATCGGTCTCACTCGCCAGCGCCCGCGGCGTCTCGGCCCAGACCGCGCCGGCATTGAGATGATGGCTCGCAGCTTGGCGATGCAGATCGTGCACGACGAGCTTGAAGCCGGCCTTTTGCAGATTGGTCGCCATGCGGCCGCCCATGGTGCCGAGCCCGACGAAGCCGACGATGATGTTGTTGTTGGCCATCACACTCACCTCGTTTTCAAAACACGCCCAAATGCTGGCGCAGATCGACGCCGTCGGCTTTCAGCGCGGCGGCGGTCGAGACCACGGCGACGCGGCCGCTATTGAGAATGACGATATCATCGGCGATGTCGAAGGCGAGCTTTGGGCTTTGCTCCACCAGCACGATGGAAAGCCCGCTCTCCTTGAGTTTGCGGATGGTCGACATCACTTCGGCGACGATTTGCGGGGCGAGGCCTTCCGACGGCTCGTCCATCAACAGCACGCGCGGATTGGCCATCAGCGCGCGGCCGATGGCGAGCATTTGCTGCTCGCCGCCGGAGAGGTGACCAGCGAGCTGGGTGCGGCGCTCGGCGAGGCGCGGGAACATGGCGAAGACGGTCTGCTCGGTCCATGGCGCGTGGCGGCGGCCGGCGTGCTCGGTGCGCGCGGCGACCATCAGGTTCTCGCGCACGGTGAGACTCTTGAACACACGGCGGCCTTGCGGCACCAGCGCCACGCCGCGTGCCGCGATCAGTTCCGGCGGCAGCCGCGTCACCGCCGCGCCGAACACTTCGACGGCGCCGCCGCGCGGCGGCAACAGCCCGATGCTGACATTCATGCAGGTCGATTTTCCGGCGCCGTTGCGCCCGAGCAGCCCGAGCAGGCGGCCCTCGCCCAATTCGAACGACACCCGTTGCAGCACATGGCTGTCGCCGTAATAGGCGTCGATGTCGTGCAGCTTGAGCGCGCTATTCGCCAAGATAGACCTCCCGGGTGCGCGGGTCGGCCACCACTTCGGCGCGGGTGCCTTCGACGATCACCTCGCCGAAATGCAGGAGCGTGATGCGGTCGGCAAGCTCGAGCGCGGTATCCATATCGTGTTCGATCATCACGATGGTGACGTCGCGCGGGATTGAGGTCAGCAATTGCCGCACGTCGCGGCGCTCGTCGATCGAGAGACCGGCAAAAGGTTCGTCGAGCAGCAGCACCTTTGGATTTTGCGCCAGCGCCATGGCGATCTCGACCCGGCGCTTCTCGCCGTAGGAGGTTTCGGCCAAAGGCCGGTCGGCAATATGGTCGAGGCCGACGCGCTTGAGCGCGGCGCGCGCCGCGTCGACCAGATGCTGCTGGCGGTGCAGCGCCGCGCAAGGGTTCCAGCGCAATGGCGACAACCCGAGCAGCGCCAAGGTCGCATTGCGCAAAATCGTGTCGCCGGTAAACAGCGTGATGATCTGATAGGTGCGCGCCATGCCGAGATGCGCACGCTTGCGGCTCGCCACCCGCGTAATGTCGCGGTCGAACAATTGGATCGAGCCGCCGTCCGGGGCAAGTTCGCCGGTGATCAGATTGAACAGCGTGGTCTTGCCGGCACCGTTAGGCCCGATGATCAGCCGCCGCTCGCCGGGCTCGACTTTCAGATTGACGCTCGCGGTGACGCGCAGGCCGCCGAACGATTTGCTCAAACCTTTGACGGCGAGCGCGGTCATGGCTTTCGCTCCGCGACCTGCACCACTTTTTTCGTCCCGTTCATCGCCCGCCACGCCGCACGCGACAGCCGCGCCATGCCCGGCACCAGGCCTTCCGGCATGAACACGACGATAGCGACGAAGATGGCGCCGAGCATGAAATTCCAACGCACCACATAGGCGCTGACCACGTTCTTGATGATGACGACAAGCGCGGCGCCGACGATCGGCCCGAGCAGTGTCCCCGCCCCGCCCGAGATCACCATCAGCAGCGCCTCCGCCGAGGCCGGCAGTGCCAGCGTCTGCGGGCTGATGAACCTGTTGTAATAGACGTACAGGATGCCGGCGACCGCCGTGAGCAGGCCGGAAAACATGAAAGCGCCGAAGCGGATCATCCAGACGTGAAAGCCGAGCGCATTCATGCGCCGCGGCTGGTCGCGGGTGCCGGCGAGAGCCGCGCCGAACGGCGAGCGCACGAAGATAGCGCACGCCGCGACCGCGAGAAGAAAAACAATCAGCGTCATGTCGTAGAACGCACCCGCCGATGACAGCGAGACGCCGAACGGCATCGGCCGCGTCGAGACGTTGACGCCGTTGTCGCCGTTGGTCAGGCTGATCCAGCGATAGGCCAGCCCCCACAAAATCTCGCCGAGCGCTAGCGTGATCATGATGAAGCCGATGCCGGTCGCGCGCAGCGACAGCGCGGCGAAGCCCGCGGTGAAAGCCAATCCGATCGCGAGCCCGCCGAGGATGGCGGCCGTGTGGCCGTAGCCGGCGACCAGGAGCGAAGCGACCGCATAGCTCGCCACGCCGAACAATCCGGCATGGCCGAGCGAAACCAGACCGGCGTAACCGACCAGGATGTTCAGCCCGAGCGCAAAGATCGCGTAGAGCAAAATCTGGCTGGCGATGTTGACGTAATAGACCTCGGTGATCGCATAAGGCACCGCGATCAGGGCCAGGATCGCGACAGCGATGGCGATGCGGCGGGCGATCACAGCACCTGTCCCCCGAACAGACCCTGCGGCCGCAACACCAGCACCAGCACCATCGGCAGGAACAGAATGAAATAAGCCAGCTCCGGCACCAGCGCCTGGCCGAAATTATAGATGAAGCCGACGATGATGCTGCCGACGAAGGAGCCGAGCAGGCTGCCGGTGCCGCCGAGAATGACCACCACCAGCGCCAGCGGCAGCATGTCCTGGTCGAGACCCGGATAGACCGACAGGATCGGCGCGCCGATAACGCCGGCAAAACCGGCGAGCCCAGCGCCCAAGCCGAACACGAGGGTGAACAGCTGCGACACCCGGATGCCGACCACGCGCGCCATCTGCGGATCGTCGACGCCGGCGCGGATCATGGCGCCAAGCCGGGTGCGCTCGAGCATCAGCCAAAGCGCGATGGCGAACACCACCGCGATGCCGATGATGGCGAGGCGATAGAGCGGCGCCGCCGCGGTGCCGACGCGGATGAAGCCGCCCAGCCCCGGCGGCGTCGCCACCGAGATCGGATCGCCGCCCCAAGCCATCAGGCAGAGATCGGCCACCATGAAGGAGACGCCGAGCGTCACCAGCACCTGGGCCAATTGCTGGCCGGCGAGCCGGCGCAGCAAGAGCCGCTCCATCAGCGCGCCCAGCACCGCCACTTCGAGCGCCGTGACGATGGCGCCAACCCAGAAATTCAAGGTGAAGCCGAGCGCGCCGGAAAAGAATGTGGTGCCCAGATAGGCGCCGACCATGAACATCGAGCCGTGCGTCAGATTGGGAATCCGCATCAGCCCGAAGATCAGCGAGAAGCCGGCGGAGAGCAGGAACAACAGGCCGCCGAACGTCACGCTGTTGACGGTGAGCAGCAGCCAGAACGTCATTTCCGCCGACCCTGTGACGCATCATGCTCCGCGAAGGCGGAACATCCAGTAATCCCGACAGGTGCAGTCTCTGCACTGCGCGACACTGCACACTCTTTGATTACTGGATCATCCGCTTTCGCGGACGATCACAGTACGGCTTCAGCACTTCGCCAGCGGCGGATAGTCGCGCGAATAGACGGGATGCGCCAGATACTCCTGCTCCGGCCAATCCCAGAACTGGCTGACGTTCTCGTAGGTCTTGATGGTCTTGTTCCAGAGTTTCAGGCCGTATTTGGCGCCCTCTGTCCCGATCTTGCGGATGTAGAAATTGCCGACCACGTTGCCGAAGTGGTCGAACTTGAGCGGACCGCGCGGCGTGTCGGTGAGGCTGACCGCTTTGAGCGCCGTCATGAACTTCTCTTTGTCGTTGGCGTCGCCGGCCGCTTTGAGCGCCGCTTCGACCACCTGGCAATTGACGTAGAGCAGCCCGGCATATTGGCCCGGTATGGTATCGTAATTCTTCAACATGCCGTCGACGAAGCGCTGGTTGGCGTCGATCGGCAGGTCGAGCGTATAGGGACAGCAGCTGACCAGCCCGATCGCCTCCTCGCCGTAGCTCTTGAGCAAGGCATCGTCGCCGCCGGTTTCACCGGTCACCACCGGATATTTGAGGCCGGCGGAGGCATATTGCTTCATGAAGCGCAGCGGGTTCGAGCCGGCAAAGCCCTGGCAGACCACATCGCAATCGGCGATCTGGGCGATGTAGGGCGTGTAGTCCGGCGTCACCAGCGGCGGCCACAATTTGTTGACGACGCAGCCCCCGTCTTTGGCAAATGCCGCCTGGAAGCCGCCCATCTGCTCGTAGCCGAAGGCGAAATCCTCGGTGATGCAGAAGGCGCGCTTGTACTTCAGCTCGGTCGCCGTGTAGTGCCCCATCGGATGACAGGCTTGTGACGAGGTCGCCGAGGCGCGCAGCAGAAACGGATTGGGCGTGCGCTGGGTGAGGTTGTCGGCCGCCGCGAGGCTTAGCGTCGGCATTTTCTGCTCTTTGATGTAATCGCTGATGGCATAGAGCTCGAAGGCGGCGAGCGGCCCGAGGATGACATCGACCTTGTCGCGCTCGACCAGCTCCTGGGCCTTGGTCTTGGTGCCGGCCGGATTGCCGCCGGTGTCGGCGGAGATGAAATCCACCTTGCGGCCGGCCATGGTGTAATTTTTTTCCTTCAGGAAGGTCAGCACGCCCTGTTCCATCTGGATGCCGCCTTGCGCCAGCGGTCCGGTCTTCACCGTGAGCAGGCCGAGCTTGAACGGTTCGTTTTGCGCAATGGCGGGCGCCGGAAACCGGGTCAGCGCGGCGGCAGCACCCGCCGCGGTGCCGGCCAAGACCGCGCGGCGGCTGACCTTGCGTGACGTGAATTTGCGAGACATTCCTATCCTCCCTGTGGCCCCGTTTGTCCGGGGTGCATAGCTGGCCGTTGCGCCCCCACGCAACGGCATTTTCAAGGCAACATTGGCCAAGCCGTTCCGCCCTGTAAAGTGCCGCAATCGTCGCGGTTTGAGATTATTTTTTCTTTTCCGTTGGCGGAATAATAGGCAGCAGCAAATAGGGCCGCGCCGCGCCGCCGAAGTGAAGCGAAGTCTCGCCGCCAAAAATCTCCGGCGGCCGGTCGCGCGGATCGTCGTGCAGGAACGGCCCGCAGCCGGTCAGCTCGTTCTTGAAGTTGGACAGCTTGCCCCCGCTCGGTCCGGGATAGACATAATCCTTGCCACGGATGGTGAGCGCGACGCGATAGCCCGCGGGCACGACGATCGAAGTGGGCCAGATTTCGATATCAAGCGCCACCACCTCGCCCGGCTTGAGCGGCTGCTTTTTCGTGTGGGTGTGATACGGCCGATGTGGCTGTGACAGTTTCTTGTCGAGCTGGCGGTGCGAGGCGCGCAGCCAACCCTGGCCGACGGGGGTGTGCGGATCGATGGCGCCCTGGAACACCACTTCCTTGAGGTCGCCGGTGAAGACCCGCAGCACGGCGAAGATGTCGGCGTCTGAAGTCGAGGACGAGGCGGACAATTTTAGCGCCGAAGGTCCGGTGATTTCCGTTTCCTGCTTGAGCGGTGGCGTGAGAAAGGTGACGCCGTCGCCCATTGCGTCGAAACGGATGACCGACCTTTTCCTAGCTGGCTTCTCGGCAAGCACCGCTTCGGACGGATCGAGATAATACCGCGTCCATTTGGTGCGCTTGAGCGGCCATTCGTTCTCGGCACGCTCGACGAAGCGATCGACGTGGCGCACCTGCAGCTGCACCGGCGCCTGCTTGTCCCAGCCGTTGTTCTTGCCGTGCAGGAAATGATCGAAGAAGCGCAATTGCAGGTGGCGGCCGTAGTCGGTGTAAAAATGCGTCCAGTGCTCGATGCCGTGTGCCTCGAGCCATTTGTTCTTCGACGCGGCGCGGACAAAACCTTCGAAATTGCCGCGCGGATGCAGCGGCTGGCCGCCCCAATTCCCCGTCGACAGAAACGGCACCTTCACCTTCGACCACACCGGCGAGCGGGCGCGATGATAGGCGTCGTCAAGCGGATGGGCGCAAATCTCGCTGCCGAAATCGCTGCGGTTCTTTGCCAGCTCAGCTTCCGACAGCGTCTCCGGCCCGCACACCAGTTCGCCGTGCACGCGGCTCCGCTTGCCGCGCTCGCCGGCGCCGTATTGCACGGTCTTGACCTGCATGTCGTACCAGTTTTCCCAGAACGTGCAGAGGATGCCGCCGTGGTGCGTCATGTCGCGATACCAGTCGGCGGCACCTTCCCAGATGCACATGGCGGCGAGATGCGGCGGCTCGAGCGACGCCACATGCCACTGATTGATGCCGTAATAGGAAATGCCGTTGAGCCCGACCTTGCCGTTCGACCACGGCTGCACGCCGGCCCATTCGATGCACTCGTAAAAGTCTTTGGTCTCGCGCGGCGAGAAATGATCGATCACGCCCGGCGAGCAGCCGGCGCCGCGGGAATCGACCCGCACGCAGACGTAATCGTGCGGCACCCACTTTTCCGGATCGACCACTTCCCAGCTCTGGTAGAGATTGCTCGAGCCCGCGGTGACGTCGGGATGCTTTTCCGCCATGCGCTGCCACGCGCTCGGATAGCCGTCCTGGAAGGCGAGACCCTTGGCGTAGGGGCCGTAGCTCAGGATCACCGGATAGCGGCCGTCCTTAACCGGCCGAAACACATCGGCGCGCAGCACCAGGCCGTCATCCATCGCGATCGGCACGTCCCAATCGATACGCATGCCGTCGCGCGTCTCGCCGCGCTGCTGGTGGGTTTTGCCCTGCGCCGCCGTGCCCATCCGCGCTTCGCCTTCGAGCGATGACATGATTTCCTCCGGAACATTTGCCGGGCACAGCTTAGCGGCTTGGTCCTTCGGATCAATCTATGGCGCGCTCAGGACGCAGGCGGGGCTTCGCCGATCCACGGATGGCCGCGCGCCACGGCGGCGTCGATCAGGGAAAAATCGATGCTGCCAGTGTCGCGATAGCGTTGCAGCACCGGATCGATGAAGGTTCCTTCCGCCCTCTCGTTGCCGGACAGGAAATGATAGATGCGCGCGCCACGGGCGAATTCCGGCGACACCCCGACGCGGGCGTTGAATACATCGTCCATGATCTTGGGCTCGATACCCAAAGCATCGACACTGTGGTTGAACGCCGGCTGATCCGCGGGATTGTCGACGGTGGTGTGGTAGCGCAGCCAGTTCTCATGCCACAATCGGCCCAAGGCATAAGCCGACTTACAGTCCTTCCAAAAAAGAATTCCGGTATTGAGGTAGAGTTCGGTCGGGCTCCGCCAACCCAAGCACTCGAAATCCGGCACCACCCAGGCCGGAAATCCGCCGTATGGGTCGACGCGGTTGCGATCGATTGCGGCCGAGAAAGCGGCCCCGCATTCAAACAGCGCGCCGAATTCGCATACCGGCGCGGTATCGGCGTCGAGGTACAGAAAATCACCCTCGATCACGTTGCGCGCCTGAGTCTTCACGAAGCGGCTGCGCAGGCGGGGACTGCCCTTGAATTTACCCACCGACCGGATCTTCGATACGATGTCGGACAGGCGCCGTGGCGCGCGGGCAAAATTTTTCCGGCTGTCGTCGTCCGTCAAGATCGTGATTGTGCAGGTCGGATAAATCCGCCTCACGCAGGACGCCGAAATGGCAAGGAGATCGGCGAAGACGGGATCGTCGTCCATCGCCAAAGCGTAACAGACGTGCAAATTGCCCGAAGAACCCGTCACGGCCCGCCCCACAGCCCGTGTGCTATGGTGCGCAGTATAGAGAATAGCCAGCGAAGCCGTTACTACCCAGGCTTGCTGAAACACACTGCACGCACGCTGTAACCGGTCGGTTGTCCGCGCCGAGCGCGAAAATCTGTTCAGCGTTTTCTGGCCGGCTTGCCCCGCTTCACGCCCGCCATCTTTTCCAGCACCGCGCAAACCGCCGCGGTATCCTGTTCGTCGTAACCGCTCTTGCGCGCTTTGATGTAGATCGTGCTCGAGGCGTCGAACATCGGCGTCGGCACGCCGATCTTGCGGGCGTAGCCGCCGATGACGTCCATGTCCTTCTGCCAGACCGCGATCTTCATCGTGGCATTGTCGTAGTCGTTCGCCACCATCATCGGCGCGCGCAGTTCAAAGATGCGCGAATTGCCGGCGCCGGTCTTGATCAGGTCGAAGATCAGTTGCGGCGGCAGGCCGGCTTTAATGCCCAGAACCATCGCCTCGGCGCTGGCCACGTTGTGGATGGCGACCAAAAGATTGGCGACGTATTTCATCCGGCTGCCGTTGCCGAAGGCGCCGACGTCGTGCACGGCGCGGGTAAAGCCCGCGAACATCGATTTGAGCTTCTTGATCTCGCCGGTGTCGCCCGAGGCATAGACCACGAGGTCCTTGACCTTGGCCTGGGCGCCGGTGCCGCTCATCGGGCAATCAAGCATGACATGGCCCGCCTTGCGCAGCTTGGCCTCGGCTGCGGTCTTGTCTTCGAGCGTGAACGTGGAGGCCTCGACGATGACGCGGCGCGGCACCTTGGCCTTGACGATGGTCTCGACCGTCGCGGCCAGCGCCTTCGGGCTCGGCAGGCTGGTGATGATGGTTTTCGCCTTGCGCGCCACCTCGCCGGCATCGGCAGCGATCTCGACGCCCGCACGCGCCATGGCGCGGCGGCGCTCAGGAGCGATGTCGTAACCGATCACGCGCCAGCCGGCGGCCACGAGATTTTGCGCGAATGAACCGCCCATGATGCCGAGGCCGACGATACCGACGGCACCTTTCTTTCCCGAAGCCATTCCGTTCCTCGTTGTCACTTTGCGTGGCGAGGCGATATGGCATCCGCCCTCCCCGCGCAAGCGGCTTTCTCACGCCCCACCGATCGCATAATGTCCGCGCCGGGACGGAAGCGTCAGGAGAGTGCGGATGCAGATCGGAGTCGCGGGCGTCGGTGCCATGGGCGGCGCCATTGCCGCCCGTCTCATGGAAGTCGGGCACCAGGTGACCGTTTGGAATCGCACCGCGGCGAAAATGGCACCGCTTGCCGATGCCGGCGCCAAGGTCGCCGCCGACCCCGCCGCGGTGGCCGCCGCCAGCGAAGCAGTCATCACCATCCTGACCGACGGCGCGGCGATCGACGCGGTTTATCACGGGCCATCGGGCCTGTTGTCGGGCGACGTGACAGGCAAGCTCTTCATCGAGATGAGCACCGTGCCGCCGGACGTGGAGACCGCGCTGGCGCCGAAGGTGCGCGGCAAGGGCGCCACGTTCGTGGAGTGCCCGGTTGGCGGCTCGACCGCGCCGGCGCGGCAAGGCAAGCTGCTCGGGCTGATGGGCGCAGAGCCCGCCGACGCGGCGCGCGCCCAGACGATCCTCGACCAGCTGTGCCGCAAGGTCGAGCATTGCGGCGCCGTCGGCTCCGGCGCGTCGATGAAGCTCGCTATCAATCTGCCGCTGATGGTCGGCTGGCAGGCTTACGCCGAGGCCTTTACGTTGGCGCGCGACGTCGGTTGGGAGCCGAAGCGGCTCCTTGATCTGTTCGTCGAGAGCAACGGCGCCAATAACGGATTCAAAATGCGCGCCGATATGATCGTCGCCATGATGGAAGAGCGCGATCCCGGCCCAACCACGTTCAGCATCGCCAATGCGGTGAAGGACCTCAAAACCATGATCGCCACCGGCGCCGCCAAGGGCGCCGACATGCCGGCGGCGAAAGCGGCGCTTGCGGCGCTCGAGGAATCGAACAGCAAGGGTTTTGGCCAACGCGACGCATCGCGCCAAACGGTCTATTGGCCGAGCCGCGGCAAGCCATAAACGTTTCTCACCGTAACACTGGAGCGAACATGTCAGTCACTCTCGCGCAGGCCTCCACCATCGTCGACGTCGCCTTGAAGAAAGCGCGCGACAGCAATCTCGCGCCGCTCACCGTCGCCGTGCTCGATTCCGGCGGCCATCTGGTCGCGTTCAAGCGCGAGGACAAATCCGGCATTTTGCGGTTCGACATTGCGTTCGGCAAAGCCTGGGGCGCGCTCGGCATGGGTTTCGGCTCGCGCACCTTGGCGAGCCGCGCGGCGAAGACGCCGCAATTCTTCACCATGCTGGCGGCGGCAAGCGGCGGCCGCATGGTCACCAATCCGGGCGGCGTGCTGATCAAGGATGCTTCGGGCACCATCGTCGGCGCCTGCGGCATTTCCGGCGATACCTCGGACAAGGACGAAATGTGCGCCGTCGCCGGCATCGAGGCGGCGGGCCTGAAGGCCGATCCGGGAACCGATTAGGAGATTTCCCAATGAAACTCTTTTCATTCTGGCGTTCGCTCGCGACCTATCGCGTGCGCATCGCGCTCAATCTCAAAGGCATCACGCCCGAGGAGGTGGTGGACGTGAACCTGATGAAGGGCGCGCAGCGCGAGGCGGCCTACCGCGCGGTCAACCCGATGATGGCGTTGCCGGCCTTGGTCGACGGCGACGGGCCGGCACTGTTCGAGTCGCTGGCGATCATCGAATATCTCGACGAGACCCATCCGAACCCGCCGCTGTTGCCGCGCGATCCCAAGGGCCGCGCCCGGGTGCGCGGGCTCGCGCAGATCGTCGCCTGCGATTCCCATCCGCTGATCGTGCCGCGGGTGCGCGAATATCTCGAGCACGAGTTCAAGCTCGACGAGCCGACGCGCACCAAATGGTGCCAGCATTGGCACCTGATGGCGCTGAGCGCCCTGGAAACCAACCTCGCCGACAAATCGACCAGCCGCTATTGCCACGGCGACACCGTCACGCTCGCCGACATCTGCCTTGCCAGCCAGGCCGCCGGCGCAAAATTCTTTGCGGTCGATACGACACCGTTCCCGAATTTTTCCCGGATCGCCGGCGCACTGTCGCAGATCGACGCCTTCGCCCGCGCTCATCCGCTCAAGCAACCGGGCGCGCCGGCAAATTAATGCGACGCGCGGACGATGAACGTCCCGCTCACTGTCCCTTCGTCAGCATCGCCACCGGCGACAACGGCGTCGCGGTGCTCTTGCCGATCACGCCTTTGGTGGCCGCTTGATACGCCTTGTAATGATCGGTTGCTTGATGCGCGTCGAGCGCCGCGGCGTTGTCGTAGACTTCGAAGAACAGCACGTGCTGTGGGTTGGTTTGCGAGACCGCGATGTTGAATTCGCGGCATCCGGGATCCTGCATCGAGGCCTTGGCGTCGGCCGTGGCCGCATCCATGAATTTATCGACCAGGTCCGGCGCGATATCGAGCTCGGTCATGTTGGCGAACAGCGGATCGGTTTGCGGTTGCGCCGCGGGGTTTCTGTTGATCGCCGCCGACGTGAACGCCCTGATGTTATAGGTCTTGATCATCGCCATCGTGATGCCGATGAATTTGGTGTAAGTCGCGCTTTTCTGATGGATGTCCCAGGCGTCGGAGTTGCTGTAGACCTCGAAGATGAAGACGTGACTCTTGTTTTTCTGACTAACGGTCGCGTCGAATTCCTGTGCGCCGGCCTCCTTGATCGTGCCGGCGCCGTCATCGCGGAGCGCCGCAAGAAACTTGGTCATCAATGCCGGACTGATATCGAGGTCGACGATGTTGACGAAGGGCTCCGCCGTCTCCGCCACGGCTCCCTGGCCGCGCAGCGGCAACAACACCATGGCGGCGGCGAGCGCAAAGGCGGCCCCCGGCAGCACGACCGATTTCGGCATTGCAGTTCTTCTCCTGTCCCCGGACGTCGCGAAAATGTAGCGGCTCCCCGCCGCCCTCGGTAGCCCCGCGGCGCGATTTACCACCACTTGTGAAAATGATGCACCGGGCCGCTGCCGGCGCCAACCTTGACCCGGTCCGCAGCCGCAATCGCGGCGCTGACATAGGCCTTGGCCTCGCGCACCGCCGCGTTCAGCGCAAGCCCCTTGGCGAGGCCGGCGGCAACGGCCGCAGCGAGCGTGCAGCCGGTGCCATGAGTATTCTTGGTTGCAATGCGCGGTGCGGTAAATCGCGCGCAACCGTCGGCCTCGACCAAAAGGTCGACGCTGTCGGGCCCGCCGCCGTGCCCGCCTTTGATCAGCACCGCGCCGGCGCCGAGCGCGAGCAAGGTTTGCGCCTGCGCCCGCATCGCGTCTTCGTCGCGTGCCAGCGGCGCGTCGAGCAAGGTCGCCGCTTCGAACAGATTGGGCGTGACCACGTTGGCGCGCGACATCAACGCCCGCAACGCGTCCATCGCATCGGCGCGCAAAAGATCGGCGCCGGTGGAAGCGACCATGACAGGATCGAGCACCACATTGCGTGGGCGATGCCGATCGAGGCCTGCGGCGACGGCGGCCGCGGCCGCGGCATTGCCCAACATGCCGATCTTCACCGCACCGACATCGAGATCGGCGAATACCGCATCGATCTGCGCAGCGATGAAGTCGGCCGGCACGTCGTGGACGGCGGTGACGCCTTTGGTGTTCTGCGCGGTGAGCGCGGTGATCACCGAGGCGCCATAGACGCCGAGCGCGGCGAAAGTTTTCAGATCGGCCTGGATGCCGGCGCCGCCGCTCGAATCCGAGCCGGCAATGGTGAGCGCGATCGGAATGGCCATCACGCGCCCCGCTCCGCCAGTGCCGCGTCGACGATCGCGCGCAAGCTGCGCGCCGCAGCTGTGGGATCGGGCGCGAGCGACAGCGCCGAGATCACCGCCACGCCGTCGGCGCCGGCGGCGATCACGGCCGCCGCGTTACTGGCATCGATACCGGCAATGCCGCAGACCGGCAGCTTCGGCGCGCGCGCATGCAGCGCGGCGATGACCCGTGCCAGGCCTTCGGGGCCGATCGGGGCATTCTTCTGCTGCTTCGAGCCCGTGACATAGACGCCGCCCGAGCCAACATAATCGATCAGGTCGACCGGCGCGGCTTGCGCCTCCGCCACCGTCTTGATCGACAGCCCGATGATGGCGCCGCGGCCGAGCAGTTTTCGCGCATCCTCGACCGCCATATCGTCTTGCCCGACATGGACGCCGTCGGCGCCAGCGGCGAGCGCCACGTCGATGCGGTCGTTGATGACGAGCGGCAGGTTGAACGGCGCCAGCGCCTGTTTGATCGCGCGGGCGCGCGTGACCATGGCGCCGGTTTCGCTGAGCTTGTCGCGCAATTGAACGAGCGTCGCGCCGCCTTGCGCGCACAGCCGCGCCAAGTCGGCCAGATCGTGGCCGCCGGAGCGCTCGGGATCGACGATGGCATTGAGGCGAAGATCGACGGTCATGACGACACCCTGGTGCGCGCGCGCAACGTTGCTCCATCGAGGCCATGGAGCGCGTCGATGATCCAGCTGGCGAAGCGGCCCGGCCCGCGCGCGCTCTCCGCCGCGACTTCGCCGGCGACACCGAGTGCGACCAGCGCCGCGATGGCCGCCCGCCAGCTGTCGCGCTCGACCGCCAGCGCGGCAGCGACTAGCGCCGAGCCGGCGCAGCCCATGGCGGTGACGAGCCCCATCAGCGCATCGCCGTTCGCGACCGTGGCGGACCGCTCGCCGTCCGTCACAAGATCGGTCTTGCCGGTCAGCGCGACGGTTGTCTTGTGGGCTCGTGCGAAACGCGCCGGCGCATCACCCGCCGCCTCACCGCCGCCAAGAGCGATGAATTCCCGATGATTGAGCCGCACCACCGTAGGCCCTTGCCCGACGAGGACTTGCGCGAATTGCGCGCGTTCGGGCGAGCGTTCGATGAAGACCGGATCGAGCACCCACGGCATGCCCCCCTGCCCCACCTCGCCGAGCGCCTGTTCGATCGCTGAGCGCCGCTCGGCGTCGAAGGTGCCGAGATTGACCAGGAGCGCATCGGCGCCGGCGACGAAGGCCGCGATCTCCTCGCGCGAGATCGTCATCGAGGGGATGGCGCCGGCGGCGAGCAGCATGTTCGCCGTATAAGCCTGCGCCACCGAATTGGTGATGCAATGCACCCGCGGCGCGCGGCTCCTGATCCGCGCCAGCACGTCGGCGGTGATGTCGGCAAATTCGGCCGGTGCATGCATATGTCAGGTCTTCCCTCTACATCCTGCCCCGTGATAGCGGGGAAGAATATATATGCTATCCTGCCCGTCCGGAGGCGCGCATGATCCCCTTTTTCGTGCAGATCAAATGTCAGCTCGGCAAGTCCTACCAGGTCGCCAATAAGCTCGCGGATGCCGAGATCGCTTCGGAAATCTATTCCACCGCCGGCGACTTCGATCTGTTGGTGAAATTCTACGTCGATCCCTCGACCGATATCGGCCATTTCATCGCCGAGAAGGTGCAGACCGTCCCCGGCGTCGCCGACACCCGCACCATCATCACCTTCAAGGCGTTTGGAGGCTCGTAGTCGTTCCCTCCACCGCCCGCCGGCGCGCCAAGGCGAGCTGGCGTTCGCGCCAGATCACGAACAGGCCGGCGGCCGCGATGATCGCGGACCCGACCACGATCATGACGGTCGGCAATTCGCCGAAGAACGCATAGCCGAGCACCAGCGCCCAGATCATCGACGTATAGTCGAACGGCGCCAGCATCGAGGCCGAGGCGTAACGATAGCTCTCGGTCAGGAGAATATGTCCGGTGCCGCCGAGAAAGCCGATGCACATCAGCGCTACGAACTCGTGGCCGGTCGGCGTGATCCAGCCGAACGGCCAGGTGACGAGACCGGCGAGCGCGCAAATCAGCGAGAAGTAGAACACGATCGATGATGTCGTCTCGCTCTTGGTCAGGTGGCGCGTCTGGATCATGGTGCCGGCATTGGTGACGGAGCCCGCGACCGCGTAGATCACGCCGGCGACGCTGGTCGCGCTCGCCATGGCGATGGTCAATTCGTCGCCGGAAAAATGCGGCGCCAGTACCACCAGCACGCCGATGAAGCCGATCGTCACCGCCGACCAGCGATAGATGCGCACGCGCTCCTTGAGCACGAGAGCGGCGAGCGCCACGCTGATCAGCGGCGAGGTGAACGAGATGGCGTTGGCCTCGATCAAAGGCAGCCGCGCCAGCGCACCGAAATTGCAGAACATGCCGACGACGCTGAGCACGCCGCGGTTGGCGTGGCCGAGCGGGCGCTCGGTGCGCACCGCGGCCATCAGCTCGCCGCGCCAGGCATAGACCAGCACCACCGGCACGATGGCGAAGGCCGAGCGGTAGAACACCACCTCGCCGATCGGATAGCGCGCGCCGAGATAGCGGATCAGCGCCGACATCACGGCAAACAGCACCGCCGAGATCAGCTTGAGGACGATGCCTTTGCTGGAGTTCATGCGTAAGCGTTCCGTCACCCTGAGGTGCGAGCGTGCTTAGCTTGCTACTGCGCGCGATGCAAAGGCTGCAGCTCATTCTTTCTTCGGCGGCGGCGTCGGGCCTTTGATCGGCGGCAGCGAGGCGATGTAGGTCGCGATGGCGGCGCGGTCGGCGGCGCTGAGCTGCGACGTATTCGCAATTACGTCAGCCATCCCACCGCCGGCATAATCGCCGGCCGGATTCATGCCGTCGTCGAGGAAACTCGCGATATCCTTTTCCGACCATGCGACCTTGTCGTCGCCCCAATGGCCGAGACCGGCCGGCGTGATGTTGGGCACCCAGCCTTTGCCGTCCGGCGCCGGGCCACCGGCAAAGCGCTCGCTGTCGATGATGCCGCCGAGAAAATTGCGCGGCGAATGGCACTCGGCGCAATGCCCCGGCCCGTTGACCAGATAAGTGCCGCGGTTCCATTGCGCCGATTGCGACGGGTCGGGCACGTAAGGGCCGCCCTTGAGAAACAAAAACTTCCAGCCGCCGACCATACGGCGGATGTTGAACGGGAACGCCAGATCGTGGTCGCGCACCTTGCCGGCGACCGGCGGCAGCGTTTTCAGATAAGCAAACAGATCGCGCACGTCGTTGAGTTGCATGTGCCGATAGGAGTCATAGGGAAACGCCGGAAACAGATGCGAGCCGTCCGGCGCCGTACCGTCCCACATCGCGGTGACGAATTCCGCCTCGCTCCAAGCACCAATGCCGTCCTTCGGGTCGGGCGAAATATTCGGCGCGTAGAAAGTGCCGAACGGCGATTGCAGCGCGAGGCCGCCGCCGAGCCGGGTGCGATCGACTTTTTGCGGATCCTTTTCGGGGACGGCGTGGCACGACGCGCAGCCGCCGATGTCGAACATCGTCTTGCCGTTGTCGAGATTCGGTGTATGTGGCGGCAACGCGGACGCGGACACTGTCGCCGGTATCGTCACGATCCAGAATACGGCAAAGCCGAGCGCCGCGCCGAGCACGACGACAGCCGCGAGATTGCCCAGAGTGAGCAGTCGCTTCATCTCACCTCTTATCAGTCCGGCGCTGTGCTTATTCCTTACCCCGAGGCGCGATGTCCGCCTTTGAGGCCCGCACGGAGCCTGCCATCGGGCCGGCCACTTCGGGCCGGACCCGTTGGCGCGGGCGCCTCAGGATGACGGATCACTCATGAAAAACAAAGGGCGGGCCGTCCCGCGCGGACGCCCGCCCTCGTTACGCTCAGATGTTCGTTCAGCCCTTCTTGAGGCGGTAGTCCTGGTGGCAGGCGCCGCAGTCGTTCTTGCCGATATTGCCGAGCGCCGTCTTGAGGCTGTCGACGTCCTTGATGCTGGCGGTCGCGGCTTTGGCGTCGTCGCCGAATTTGACGAACCGCGCCTTGAAGTCCGCCATGTTTTCCCAAACTTTTGGGCTGGCATTGAACTGGTCGCTGGGATCGCCGTCTTTGGTGTTGTCGGGGTAAAGGCCCGGCATCTTCGCCGCCGCGTCCTGGAATTGCGCAAGCGCCTTGGTCACCGCCGCCTGATCGTATGGCTTGTCGCCCTTGGACATGTCGGAGAGGATTTTGGCCTGATCGCCGTTGGCCTTCATCAGCGCCTTGCGCGCCTTGATCGGGTCTTCCTGGGCCACGGCAGCGCAGACGCCAAGCGCGATGGCGGCTGTGGTGGCGACGGCGAACACGGTACGGATCATGTGGTGGTCTCCCTGTGAGGTGGCGTGAGTTAGGCCGAATCGTCAGTCGGGCCAGAAGGTTATGGGCGAAAGCAGCCCCCCGCTGGCGGGCCCCCTTGGTAGCATTATCCGGCCACCAACACCGGCATTATGACATTATTCCGGGATCACTGTGAGGCCGGATCGCCGGTGTGGGCCGCAACAGGAGCGAGCATTGGAGAACCTGATCTTTCGCGGCCGCCCCGACGAGCACAATGCGTGCGATCAATGGACGCTGGTCAAGGATGCGGACGACGACCATGACTATGTGGTGCAAGAGCACGTCAAGCTCGACGCATTGCTCTCGGGCAAACCGTATCTGCGGCTGGTCAGGCGCATGACTGTCGGCGAGTTTCTGGCCACCGATCAGCCGGCGGCCGTGAAGCGCAAATTGCAGACGATCCTGGACGAGCGTGCCGCCGCAAAACCTTAAAACGCGAAACCGCGCGCTCACTCAGCCGGCTGGGCGCGCGTCCGCTGCCACTTGCCCCGCAATCCAAGTTCCGCGATCCAGCGCGCGATAACATAGAACACCGGCGTGAACACCAGCCCGAACGCGGTCACGCCGATCATGCCGGCGAACACAGCGGTGCCGAGCGTCTGGCGCAATTCGGCGCCGGCGCCGATCGCCCAGACCAGCGGCGTGACGCCGAGAATGAATGCGAACGAGGTCATCAGGATCGGCCGCAGCCGCAGCCGCGTCGCCTCGACCGCGGCCTCCCAGCGCGTGCGACCCTGGTCCTCGAGCTGGCGCGCGAATTCGACGATCAGGATGGCATTTTTCGCTGCCAAGCCGATCAGCACCACGAAGCCGACCTGGGTGAGGATATTGTTGTCCTGGCCGCGCAGGATAACGCCGGTGATGGCGGCGACCAGGCACATCGGCACGATCATGATCACCGCGAGCGGCAAGGTGAGGCTTTCGTATTGCGCGGCGAGCACCAGGAACACGAACACCACCGCCAGCACGAAGGCGAACGTCGCGGTGTTGCCGGCCCTGATCTGCTGGAAGGCGAGCGTGGTCCACTCGGTGGCAAAACCGTCCGGCAGCGTGTCGGCGGCGAGCTTGTCCATGATGGCGATGGCCTGGCCTTGCGAATAGCCGGGCGCGGCGGCGCCGTCGATCTCGGCCGCCGGAAACAGGTTATAGCGCGGCACCCGGTACGGGCCGGCTATGTCGGTCACCGTGGTGAACGAGCCGAGCGGCACGGTATCGCCGTTGACATTGCGCACCCGGATTTTGAGCACATCGGCGATGTTCTGCCGGTCCTCCTCGCGCGCCTGTGCGGTGACGCGGAAAGTGCGGCCGAACAAATTGAAGTCGTTGACATAGGAACTACCGATGAAAATCTGCAGCGCGTTGAACACGTCCTGCACGTTGATGCCGAGGAGCTGCGCCTTGGTGCGGTCGATGTCGAGATAGACCTGCGGCGTCGAGGTCTCGAACAAGGTGAAGACTTGCGACAGGCCGGCGGTCGCGTTGGCGCGCGCCATCAACGCGGTCGCCGCTTCGCGCAACGCCGCCGCGCCGCGGCCGTCGCGGTCCTCGACCATCATGCGAAAGCCGCCGGCGGTGCCGATGCCCGTCACCGGCGGCGGCAGCACCGCGATGATGAAAGCGTCCTGGATCGCGGACAACCGCTTGTTCAACTCGGCCTGGATCGCCGGCGCCGATTGCCGCGGATCGCGGCCGCGCTTGCCGTAATCGTCCAGCACCAGAAACAGCGCGCCGGAATTCGGCGCATTGGTGAAGGTGGCGCCGGAAAAGCCGACGACGTTGACGGCGTGCGTCACGCCGGGCACGCCGAACGCGATATCGAGCGCGCGCTGCTGCACCGCGTCAGTGCGCGACAGCGAGGCGCCCGGCGGTAATTGCACCACGACGATGATATAGCCGCGGTCGACCGGCGGGATGAAGCCGATCGGCGTCTCACGGAACACGGACAAGCCCAAGCCCAGCACGACCAGATAGATCACGACCATCATCGCCGCGCGCCGCACCGTGCGTGTGGCGAGCCACGAAATCCCCGAGCCGACGCGGTCGAACGTGGCGTTGAAATAGCCAAAAAAGCCGTGGATCGGCCGCTCCCACCAGGTGTCGCGATGCTCGCGGTCGTGCGGCCTGAGCAAGAGCGCGCACATCGCCGGCGAGAGCGTCAGCGACACGATCAACGAAATCACCGTGGCGCCGGCAATGGTCAGCGCGAACTGGCGATAAAACTGCCCGGAAATACCGGTGATGAACACCGACGGCACGAACACCGCGCACAGCACCAACGCAATCGCGATCAGCGCCGAGCCTACTTCGTCCATGCTCTTGCGCGCAGCTTCGCGCGGCGCCAAACCCGTGGCGATGTTGCGCTCGACGTTCTCGACCACGACGATCGCGTCATCGACCACGATGCCGATCGCCAGCACCAGGCCGAACAAGGACAGATTGTTCAGCGTGAAGCCGAACGCCGCCATGAAAAAGAACGTGCCGACCAGCGACACCGGGATCGCCACCAGCGGAATGATCGCCGCCCGCCAGGTTTGCAGGAACAGGATCACCACCAGCACGACCAGCACGATGGCCTCGAAGATCGTGTCGATCACCGCGTCGACCGACTGCCGGATGAACTGCGTCGGGTTGTAGACGATGTCGTATTTTAGCCCTGGCGGGAACCGCTTCGACAACTTGGCCATCAAATCGGTGACGCCGTCGGCGGTCGACAATGCGTTCGAGCCCGGGCGCTGGAACACGGCGAGCGCGATGGCAAAATCGTGGTCGAGATAGGAGTTCGACGAATAGTCGAGCGCCTGCAGCTTGACGTCGGCGACGTCTTTGAGCCGCACCACCGCGCCCGGCGTCTCTTTGACCACGATAGAACCGAAATCCTCCGGGTTGGCGAGCCGGCCGAGCGTCTGCACCGCGATCTGGAACGCGCCTTGATGCTCGACCGGCGGCTGATCGAGCACACCCGAGGCGACCTGGATGTTCTGGCCTTGCAGGGCGGCCGTGACGTCGGTCGCAGTCAGCCCGAGCGATTGCAGGCGGTCCGGATCGAGCCAGATGCGCATCGAATAATCGCGGCTGCCGAACACCGTGACCGAGCCGACGCCGTCGACGCGGGTGAGCGGATCGGTGACTTCCAGCGTCGCGTAATTGGTCATGAACAGCGCGTCGCGCGACTTGTCGGGCGAATAAAGGTGCACGACCATCATCAGGTCGGGCGAGGCCTTGGTCACCGTGACGCCGATATTGCGCACGTCGGCAGGCAGCCGAGGCTGCGCGATGGCGACGCGGTTCTGCACCTGCACCTGCGCGATATCGAGATTGGTGCCGAGATCGAAACTCACCTGGATCGAAAATTTGCCGTCGGCCGTCGAATTCGACGACATGTAGAGCATGTTCTCGACGCCGTTGATCTGCTGCTCGATCGGCGTCACCACGGTGGCGGCGACGACTTCGGCGCTGGCGCCGGGATATTGCCCGGAGACGTTGATGATCGGCGGCGCGATCTCGGGATATTGCGCCACCGGCAGCCGCGAGAACGACACGCCGCCGAGGATCACGAACACGATCGAGACCACGGCGGCGAAGATCGGCCGGTCGATGAAGAAATGCGAGATGCGCATTGTCTGGCCTCAGCCGGCCTTGGCTTCATTCGGCCCTTTGGCCGGCGGCGTGCCTTCTTGCTGCGGCGCTACCTTCTGGCCGGGCCGCGCGCGCATCAGACCGTTGACGATGACGCGATCGGTGGCGGCGAGCCCGTCCTTGACCACGCGCAGATCGCCGTCGATCTGGCCGAGCGTGACGTATTTCTGCCGGACCACGTTGCCGTCATCGACGACCAACACGAATTTGCGCACCTGCTCGGTGCCGATCGCGGCGTCGGGAATAAGCAGCGCGGTATAGGGCGGCGAGCCAGGCACGCGAATGCGGCCGAACATGCCGGGCGTGAAGATGCCGTCGGCATTGTCGAAGACGGCGCGGCCGCGGATGGTGCCCGAGGAGCGGTCGATGACGTTGTCGACGAAGTCGATCTTGCCCTGATGCGGGAAATCCTTCTCGTCGATCAGTTTGAGCGTGACCGGCACGTTGCCGTGCAGGCTCGCCACGTCCTGGCTCGCCGTGGCGAAGCGCACGTAGCGCAGATACGACGCCTCGTCGAACGAGAATTCGAAGCGGATCGGATTGACCGAGACGATGGTGGCGAGCAGCGTCGTCGCGCCGCCGGCGCCCCCGGTGATCAGGTTGCCGACGGCGACCCTGCGGTCGCCGATGCGGCCGTCGATCGGTGAACGCAGCTCGCTATATTGTTCGAGATCGAGCTCGGCCGAATGCACCATCGCCTCCTGCGCGGCGACGGCGGCTTCGGCGACGCGCTTGGCCTGGGTGCGCTGGTCGTAAGCCTGCTCGGTGATGGTCTTGTTGCCGAGCAGTTGCTGGCCGCGCTGCAGATCGGCGTCGGTGAAAGCGAGGTTGGCGCGCGCCTGCGCCAGGTTGGCCTTCATCTGTTCGAGCGCGATCTGGAACGGCCGGCGGTCGATGGTGAAAAGCAGATCGCCCTTCTGCACCATCTGGCCGTCGATGAAATGGATCGCCGAGAGATAGCCGGACAGCCGCGAGCGGATCTCGACCGATTCCACCGCGGCGAAGCGGCCGACATATTCGTCCTGGTCGACCACGGTGCGTTGCACCGGGTTGGCCACGGTCACGGCCGGCGGCGCGGCGCTTTGCTGCTGCTGGCCCTGGCCGCAGCCGGCGAGCGCGAGCGTAGCGACGAAAGCGGCGAGCCGCCCCGCGGTGGTGATCGCCATGAATCTTTCCCTCAAGCGCGACCGGGGCACCACATGCCACTGCCGCTGTCAACCGCGGGCAACCCGCCCTTCCCTTGCCCCAGCCCGGTTCCCATATATCGGGTCAACCGGCGGATTCGCCGACCTCCAGCGGACGCTGGGCTAACCACCTGACAAAACATGAAAATCATACCCTTGCATGATGCCGCTTGGGACGGCGGCGGCGCCGCCGCCACTGCCACCACCGAGCCTCCCAAAATTCCGGTCGAGGACCAGGCGCTCCTCGATGCCTATTCGCGTGCCGTCATCGACGTGGTCGACCGGGTCGGCCCGGCGGTGGTCGGGCTTGCCATCCATGCCGGCGAAGCCAACGGCCGCCCCCGCGGCGGCACCGGCTCCGGCGTCGTGGTGGCGCCCGACGGGCTGATCTTGACCAACAGCCACGTCGCCGGCGCCGGGAGCACCGCCAGTTCCTCGGCGCGCATCGAGGTGACGACGCCGGAAGGCCAGCACCTCACCGCGCGGCTGGTCGGCGACGATCCGGACACCGATCTGGCGCTTCTGCGCATCGTCGAGCCGGTGACCTTGCCGGCGGCACCACTCGGCGATTCCAAGAAGTTGAAGCGCGGGCAATTGGTGATCGCCATCGGCAATCCGCTCGGCTTCGAATCGACGGTGACCACCGGCGTCGTCTCCGCGCTCGGCCGCAGCTTGCGCTCGCGCACCGGCCGGCTGATCGACGACGTGATCCAGACCGATGCGGCGCTCAATCCCGGCAATTCCGGCGGCCCGCTGGTCTCGTCGCATGGCGAAGTCGTCGGCGTGAACACCGCCGTCATCATGGGCGCGCAAGGCATCTGCTTTGCGGTTGCCGCTAATACCGCAAGCTTCGTGCTCGGCGAACTGGTGCGCCACGGCCGGGTGCGCCGCGCCTTCATCGGCGTCGCCGCCCAGCACACGCCGATCCCGCGGCGGCTGCGCCACGCCGCCGGCATCACCCAAGAGCGCGCGGTGATGATCGCGTCCATCGAGCCGGACTCCGCGGCAGCGCTCGCCGGCCTGAAGGTCGGCGACATCCTGCTCGGCCTCGACGGCACCATCATCGCCGGCGCCGACGACCTAGTGCGCACGCTCACCGGCGAGACCATTGGGCGAGAGGTCAAGCTCGACGTGCTGCGCGGCACTGAGCGGCTGACGCTGGCGATGGTGCCGCGGGAGCGGAAACTTGAGGCCATTCCGGGCCGCGGACAAAATCCGCGCGCCCGGACTCCTTAATCGACTTCGCGCGATTTCACGGCTGGCCATATGCATCGGCCCGCATTAAGAAGCGGCTCCGTTCGCATCCGCGATCGTCCCCGGCACCCCAAAAAATGCTGCAGATCGACAATCTGGTTTTCGACGCCTGGGGCCGCCGGTTTTTCGACCGGGCGAGCGTGATGATTCCGACCGGCACCAAGGTCGGTCTTGTCGGGCGCAACGGGGTCGGCAAATCGACCTTGTTCAAGATCATCGTCGGTGATCTCGCCGCGCTGGAGGGCGATATCCTGCTGCCGAAGGCTGCCCGGATCGGATCGGTCGATCAGGAGCATCCGGCGACGCCGGTCACACTGCTCGACACGATTCTCGCCACCGATACCCAGCGCGAGGCGCTGAACGCCCAATTGGAAACCGCCGAGCCCGAGCACTTGGCCGAAATTTACCAGCACTTGAATGCGATCGACGCCGACCGCGCGCCGGCGCGCGCTGCCGAAATCTTGAGCGGGCTCGGATTCTCCAACGCCGATCTCGAGCGGCCGATGGCGGAATTCTCCGGCGGCTGGCGCATGCGCGTGGCGCTGGCTGCCGCACTGTTCGCCGAGCCCGATCTGCTCTTGCTCGACGAGCCGACCAATTACCTCGATCTCGAAGGCGCGCTGTGGCTCGAAGCGCGATTGAAGAAATATCCCAAAACCGCGCTCATCATCAGCCACGACCGCGAGCTTCTCAACAATTCGGTCGACGCCATTTTGCATCTGAGCGACGGCAAGCTCGATCTCTACACCGGCGGCTACGACGATTTCGAGCATCGCCGCGCCGAGAAGACGCGGCTGCAAGCGGCGACCCGCGCCAAGCAGGACGCCGAGCGCGCGCATTTGCAGAAATTCGTCGACCGCTTCCGCGCCAAAGCCAGCAAGGCGACCCAGGCGCAGTCGCGGATCAAGCGGCTCGCCAAATTGGAGCCGATCGCCGAAGTGGTCGAGGAACGCGTGGCGCCGTTCACGCTGCCGTCGCCGACGCGGCCGCTGGCGCCGCCGCTCATTCAGCTCGAAAACGCCGCGGTCGGCTACGACAAGAGCACGGTGTTGCGCAATCTCAACCTGCGGCTCGACGTCGACGACCGGATCGGTCTCCTCGGTGTCAACGGCGCCGGCAAATCGACCTTCGCCAAGATGATCGCCGGCGCGCTGCCGCTCCAAGCCGGCCAGATGAAGCGGGAAAACCGCATCAAGGTCGGCTGGTTTCATCAGCATCAGATCGAGGCGCTCGACCCCGACGATACGCCTTTGGACATCATCCGACGCGAGCTTCCCGACGACAGCGAGTCGTCGCGCCGCTCGCGGCTGGCGCAGTTCGGTCTGTCGTTCGACAAGCAAGAAACCACGGTCGCCAATCTGTCCGGCGGCGAGCGGGCGCGGCTGTTGCTCAATCTCATCGCCATGACGGCGCCGCACCTCTTGATCCTCGACGAGCCGACCAATCACCTCGATATCGACAGTCGCCGCGCGCTGCTCGACGCGTTGAACGATTACGACGGCGCCGTCATCCTCATCACCCACGATCGCTCGCTGATCGATCTGGTGGCCGACCGGCTGTGGCTGACCGCCGACGGCGCCATCAAGCCTTTCAAGGGCGACATGGACGATTATGCGCGCTTCGTCCTCGATCGGGTGAAAGCGGGAACGGCGGCGCCGGCGCAGGGTAACGTCAGCGACGCCGTCTTGAGCGCGCAGCACACGTCCGCAGCCGAAGCGCGCTATGCCGCCAAAAAGGCCGCCAAGAAGCGGCGCCGGCGCGGCTACTGAGCGGCTGCAAACCTATTGCATCGACAGCGACGACACCGCCACGTTCACCGCGCCGGTGGCATTGGCGATCACGCGCAAGGTCTTGTCGTCATAGGCGATGCCGGTGAGGCGCAGATCGTTGACGGCGAGGTTGGCTGAGACACCGTTGCCTTGCGCGACAAAGCCCGCGATGGCTGTGGCGATGCGCTGCTTGGCGTCGGCGGCGAACGGTTTCAGGTCGATCACCGCCTTGTCGGCGAGAATCTTCTGCAGATAAGGCGTGGCCGCCTGCGCCGCGGCGCCGAGCAGGCCGAAGGCGGCTTGCGATTGCACGTCGAGCGTCACGTCGGAAAAACGCAGAATCTGCCGATCCTGGTCGAGCACCGGCCGGCCATAGACGTGCACCGTGGCGTCGGCACCGAAAAAGCTGAACAGGCCGCGCTTTTTCACGTTGACCAAGAGCGAGATCAGGAGCCGGTCGCCCGACGCCGCGATGGTCACCTGTTTGATGGTCGCCGCGAACGTGCCGCTGCCGTCCTCGGGAAGCGTCTTGCCGCCGATTTGTGCTTCAAGGAGGCGGCTCACTTCCGGGAACGGAATATCGATCGGCACGGCGATGTTCACGCTGCCGTCGTTGGCCTGGGGCACCAGATCGAGCGCCTGCGGGAACGGGCAAGCCGGCTTGGTCTCGGTCGGCACGATGCGGGTATCGGCCTGCACGCCAATGAGCAGCGTGACCGCGCTGCCGTCGATCTTCGGCTGCGCGGCGATGGCGCGGGTCGGGCGCACTTCGAGCCAGAGGTTTGGCATGCCCGCCCCGGCGGTGCCGAGCGGGATGGCGCGGCACAGCTTGACCCATTCGCCGCGCGCCGCGTTCTCGATGAATGGATCGTTGCGCAGCCGTGTTTCCAAGGCATTGGTCTGGTTGCGCGCCGCGTTGTCGAGGAACGGCTTCACCTGGCCGGCGACGCTGAGTTTCAGGCCGGCGATGGGCAGGATGACGTCGACGACATTGACCTGCGCCGACAGATTGGGCGCGAGCCGCCAATTCGGCGAAATGGTCGGCTTCGACGTCGTCGTCACCGTACCCTGAATATCGGCATGCTGATCGAAGGCCTTGCCGGCGAGATTTTGCACCGCCTGGCCGACGCTGCCGCCGACCAGGTTGCCGAGCGCGTTGCCGACCGAGTTGGCGCCGCTGGCTATCGTGCCGGTGGCCTTGAACTGGCCGGTCAGCGGCGTCACCACCACCAGCGCGTCGGGCCGGCCGGATACGGTGAACGGTCCGCGCGCAATATCGAAGTTGAGGTCGGCATTGGTCAGAAGCTGCGACACCGGATTTTGCGGCTTGCCGGACAGATTGCGCGGCGCTTGCGCGTCGAGCGCCTCGCGGATCGCGGTGAGCGCGATGGCCGCCGGCGCCAGCACCGTCGACGTGCCGGTCAGGGGCTGTAGCGGCGGCACCGCGACCAGCGCCGGTCGCCCTTGCTGGAGCGGCGTCGTGGACGGCCATAACAGGTTCAGAAGCGCGCTCGCGCCGATGAAGGCGATGACGACAATGAGGGCGCCGACGATGATCGTGCGGATGTTCACGCCGGCACTTCGCCCTTGAGCATGAGGCGGTAGAGGAAGCGGCGCTCGTTCATGTCGTAATCGGGATTGGCCTGATGCATGACGCTGCGGTTATCCCACATCACCCAGTCGCCGTAACGCCACTCGTGGCGGTATTCGTATTTCTTCTGGGTCGCGTGTTGCATCAAGTCGTCGATCAGCTTGAGCGCGTCGTCATCCTCCATGCCGACGATCGATTCCATGCGCACCGGGTTGAGGAACAGCGCCTTGCGGCCGTTCTCGGGATGGGTGCGCACCAGCGGATGCACGCCGGGCGGCGGCAGGTTGCGACGGCTCTCCTCATTGAGGCCGGAGAGCGCGCGCGGGCTGTACTTGCTCTGATAGACGTGCACCGCTTTAAGGCCATCGATCTTCTGCTTGGTGGCCGCGGGCAGGTCGTCGTAGGCGTCGTGCATGTTGACGTATTGGGTGTCGCCGCCGTGGGACGGCAGCTCGACCGCGAACAGCGTCGTCGCCTTGGGCGGACGCGGGTGATTGGAATGGTCGGTATGGAAGGTCTCGCCCGGAATGACGCGCTTGCCGTTCACGATCACGTCGTTGGAGACGTAATAGACGTCGGGATGGCCGGGGACGTGCTGCTCTTTCTTGTCGTGAATCTGCAGTTCGCCGAACAGCTGCGCCGCAGCCTTGAACTGCTCCGGGTCGAAGTGCTGGTCGCGCATGACCAGCACGTGATGCTCGGCGAAGGCGCGGTTGAGCGTGGCGCCGGCTTCGGCATCGACCGGCCGGGTGAAATCGAGACCGGTGACTTCGGCGCCGGTGTGTTCGGTGAGCGGCGTGATGGCGAAGGACGTCATGGTAAATCCTCCCACGCGGTGTTTGTTTGCAGGACGCTATCGCCGGACCCTCGAAGGGTCAAGCAGCCGCCGATTGTCGGCCCGCGTCAGCGAATTCCGGCTCGCATGAAACTTTGCACGAACTGGCGCTGGAACAAGAGGAATGCGACGAGGAGAGGCGCCGAGGTCATCAAGGTCGCAGCCGTGATAACCGACCAGTCGATGCCCTGATCGGTCGAGGCGAAAATCTGCAAGCCGACCGTCAGCGGCCGGGTGTTCACGGAATTGGTCACGATCAGCGGCCACAAGAAATTGTTCCAGTGATAGCTGACCGAGACTAGGCCGTAGGCGATGTAAACGGGCTTCGCCAGCGGCACATAGACCTTGAGCAGCACCGTCAGCGGGCCGGCGCCTTCCACGCGCGCCGCTTCGTCGAGCTCGCGGGGCACGGATTTGAAAGTCTGCCGCAACAGGAAAATGCCGAATGCGGAAGCCATATAGGGCAGCCCTATGGCAGGGATTGTATCGACGATGCCGAACGCGCTCATGGTGCGGTAGTTCTCGACGATCAGCACGTCGGGCATGATCATGAGCTGGAGCAACACGAGGATGAACGCGAGGTCGCGGCCGGTGAAGGTGAAGCGCGCAAAGGCGTAGGCCGCGAGCGTGCACAGCACGAGCTGGGCGCCCAGGATCATGGTCACGAGCAAAAAGGTGTTGAGGAAATAGCGCGCGAACGGCGCCGCGTTCCAGGCGCGCGCGAAATTCTCCGATGTCAGCGGCGCATTGAGCACGAAATGCGCCGAATAGGCGCTCGGATGAATCGCCGCCCATAACGCATAGGCGAGCGGCAGGATCCAGAGCAGCGCCAACAGCCAGGCGCCCGCCGTTTCCAGCGCCGCGTAACCGCGATTGGTGGTTTGCAGGACGCTCATTGATAATGGATTCGGCGGTCGAGAATGAGGAACTGGCCGAGTGCCACAATGGCCAGCAAAGCGAGCAGCACCACCGTGAGCGTCGCCGCGTAAGCGGTATCCCAGAACTTGAAGCCGACTTCGTAGATGTAGAACAGCAGCAGCGCCGTGGTGTTGTCCGGTCCGCCTTGAGTCATGACCACGATATGGTCGATCAGTCGGAACGAATTGATGATGGCGTTGATCAGGACAAACAAGGTCGTCGGCATCAAGAGCGGAAAAGTGACGCGGCGGAAGAAGTACCAGCGGCCGGCGCCTTCGATCGACGCCGCTTCGGCAAGCTGCGGCGACAGCTGCTGCAGTGCCGCCAGATAAAAGATCATGAAGAAACCGGCGTCCTTCCAGACCGCGACCGCGATCAGGCAGACCAGCGCGGTGGATTGGCCACCGAGCCAGTTGTGCGCCGGGATGCCGAACACGCCTAGCATCTGGTCGAGCAAGCCGTAGCCCGGCGCATAGAAGAACAGCCAGATATTGGCGACCGCGATCATCGGCAGCACGGTCGGCGTGAAGAACGACAGCCGCAAAAACGGCCGGCCGGCAATCTTGCCGTTGACCCAGATCGCCATGGCGAGCGAAAGCGCAATCGTCAGCGGAATGACACTTGCCGCGTAGACGATGTTGTTGCCGAGTGCGCGCCAGAACGCCGGGTCGCCGAGCATGGCTTGGTAATTGTCCGCGCCGACGAACACCGCGGCGCGGTGCCCCTTTGGTGTCGAGAAGAAACTGTCGATGATGGTGGCGACGGCGGGATAATGGGTGAACGCCACCAGCAGCACCGCGGCCGGCAGCAACAACAGCCAGCCGTGGAGCTGCGCCGAAAGCCGCAGCCGCGCCGGCGGAGTTGCCGCCGCCGACACCGTCGCGGCCGGTTCGGGGCCGTGCATCACTGGTAGGAACGCAGTATGCGCACGGCTTCAGCCTGTGAGTCCTTCATCGCCTGCTCCGGCGTCTTGGTGCTGGTCAGCGCCGCCTGGATGCCGTCGTTGAGCGCCTTTGTCACACGCTGATTGTCGTGGGTCGACAACTCGGCGACGGCATATTTGAGCTGGTCGCGCGCCACGGCGGCTGCGGGAAAGTCGGCGACATATTTCTTCATGGCGTCGGTGTCCCAGGCGTCGGGCCGCGTCGCGACATATCCGGTCTGGATGCCCCAGTCCGCCGCGCGCTCGGGCGTCGTCATCCATTGGACGAATTTGAACGCCGCGGCGCGCTCGTCGTCGGACATCTTCTTGAAGAAATAGAAATTGCCGCCGCCGGTCGGCGAGCCGCGGCCCTGATGCGCCGGCAGCATGGCGACGCCGAACGGGAACGGCGCGTTCTTGCGCACATTGGTGAGATTGCCGGTCGTCGTCCATATCATCGCGGTCTTGCGCTCGAAGAAATCCTTCGGCGTGGTCCCCCACTCGATGACGCCGGGCGGGTGGATAGCGTCCTTCTTATTGAGGTCGACCCAGAACTGCAGCGCCCCGGTCACGCCCGGCTTATCGAATGCGGTCTGCGTGCCGGCCGCGTTCATCAGCTGCACATTGTTCGCCGTGGTCAGGCCCTGGAACAGCCAATACGGAAAGCCTGATGACGGAATCTCGATCGCCCATTGGCTGACATTACCCGACCCATCGCGCTGAACGAGTTTCTTGCCGTCGGCGACCAATTCGTCCCAGGTGTCGGGCGCCTTGTCGGGATCAAGTCCCGCCGCCTTGAACGCGTCCTTGTTCCAGAACATCACAATGGTCGAGCGCTGAAATGGAATGCCCCAGGTCTTGTTGCCGGTCTGGCTGTTCGCCATGAAGGCCGGGTAGAACGACTTCAGCCACGCCTTGTCGGCATCGGTTTTCAATAAATCGTCGAACGGCGCGATGGCGTCTTCGTCGATCAAGGTGAACATGTCGGTCGAGAGCAGCACGGCAATGTCCGGCGGCTCGCCGCTCTTGAACGTGGTCAGCGCCTTGACCAACGTATCCTGGTAAGTGCCGGCGTAGATCGCCTTGATGGTGATGCCGGGATTTTCCTTCTCGAAGTCGGCGACATACCCGTCGATGATCTTTGGAATCGGTCCGCCGACAGCGATCGGATAGTAGAACGACAGCGTGATGTCTTTTGCCGTAGCGATCGACGTCAGCGCCATCAGCGCGGCGCCGGCGATCGGGACCAGCCATCTCGACTTTGCAGACATTCTTCCCTCCTCAGACGAAACTTTGCACTAGACCGATTACATCGGCGGCGGCCGGCGCGCGGATGTCGTCGCGGCGCGCGCCGCTTACGGCATCGAAGACATGCACATGCTCGGCACGCCAGCGTGCATGGATCGTGGCGCCGGCGGCAAAGATTGCTTTGCCGGGCACACGCGCGGTCAGCGTCTGGTTGCCGCAGCCGCAAGTAACGACCGTGTCGGCGCCGAGGAATTCCGAGCTCTGGACGCGCACCGGCAGTCCGGTGTCGCCGAGCATTACGTCCTCGGGCCGGATGCCGAACAGGAGATCGTCCCTGTCCGGCGCCGGCAGGATGCTCATCGGCGGCGTGCCGATGAAGCGCGCGGCGAACGTCGTCGCCGGTCGCGCGTAAAGCGCGTCGGGCGGCGCGGCCTGCTCGACCCTGCCGTCGCGCATGAGAATGACCTGGTCGGCCATGCTCATGGCTTCGCTCTGGTCGTGGGTGACATAGATCATGGTGATGCCGAGCTTTTGCTGCAGCGCGCGGATTTCGCGGCGCATCTCGGCGCGCAATTGGGCGTCGAGATTGGACAGCGGCTCGTCCATCAAACACACCAGCGTCTCGGCGATGATGGCGCGGCCGAGCGCGACACGCTGCTGCTGGCCGCCGGACAATTGCGACGGCTTGCGCGCCAACAGCGCATCGAGGCCGAGCAGCGCGGCGACGCGGGCCAGCCGGCGGGCGATTTCGGCCGCCGGCACTTTGCGCACGCGCAGGCCGAACAGAATGTTCTCCTTGACCGTCAAATGCGGGAACAGCGCGTAGGATTGGAACACCATGGCGATGCGTCGCTGCGCCGGCGGCAGCGCAGTGACGTCGTTGCCGCCGATGAAAATACGTCCGCTCGAGACCTGCTCAAGGCCGACGATCAGGCGCAGCGTCGTCGATTTGCCGCAACCCGACGGGCCGAGCAGCACGACCAGCGAAGCCGCCGCAGCCTCAAAGCTCACATTGTCGACCGCCGGCGTCGCGCCCCAGACCTTGCTGACGTTCCGAACCGAGATATGCGACACCGGCTCCCCCCGCGAACGTCCGGTCACGATGCCGGTAAATCATTGTATTGTGAAGCCCGTGCGTCGGCCGGGAGGCGCGTGTGACATCTTACATCTTAAGCATCGACCAGGGTACGACCTCGACCCGGGCCAGCCTGTTCCGGGCCGACACCTCGGTCGCGGCTTTCGCACAGCAGGAATTCCCGCAGCACTTTCCGGCCGACGGCGAGGTGGAGCACGAACCGGAAGATCTGTGGCGGACGACGGTCGAATGTTGCCGCGGTGCCATGCAAAAGGCCGGCGCCACCGCGCGTGACATCGTCGCCATCGGCATCACCAATCAGCGCGAGACCACGTTGTTGTGGGACCGCGCCAGCGGGCGCGCGGTGCATCGCGCCATCGTCTGGCAGGACCGGCGCACAGTGGATTTTTGTACGCAGCTGAAGGCCGCCGGCCATGAAGCAGAGTTCGCGGCGAAGACCGGCCTGCTACTCGATCCGTATTTCTCCGGCACAAAACTCGCGTGGCTGTTGGATTGCGCGCCGAACCTTCGCGAACTGGCCGCCCGCGGTGATTTGGCGTTCGGCACGGTCGATACGTATCTGCTGTGGCGGCTCACTGGCGGCAAGGTGCACGCAACTGACGCCACCAATGCGTCGCGCACGCTGCTGTTCGACATCCATGAAGGCCGCTGGGACGATCGGCTATTGGCGCTGCTCGGCGTGCCCAAAGCCATTTTGCCGACGGTGCTGGATTGCTCGGCCGCGTTCGGCGTGACCAATCCGGAACTGTTCGGCACCGCGATCCCGATCTACGGCATCGCCGGCGACCAGCAGGCCGCGCTCATCGGCCAAGCCTGTTTTGCGCCGGGCATGGTCAAAGCGACTTACGGCACCGGCTGTTTCGCTTTGCTCAATACCGGCACGACGCCGGTCGCCTCCAACAACAAACTTCTCACCACCATCGCCTATCAGCTCGGCGGCGTGCGCTCATACGCGCTCGAGGGCTCGATCTTCGTCGCCGGCGCGTCGGTGCAGTGGCTGCGCGACAGTTTGCACGTCGTGCAAAGCGCAGAGGAAACCGGTGCGCTCGCCGAGGCCGCCGAACCGACCCAAGAGGTCGTGCTGGTGCCGGCTTTCGTCGGCTTGGGCGCGCCCTACTGGCGGCCCGAGGCGCGCGGCGCGCTGTTCGGGCTGACGCGTGCCACCGGGCCGCGTGAATTGGCGCAAGCGGCGCTGGAGAGTGTTTGCTTTCAGACTGTCGATCTGCTGCAAGCGATGCAGGCGGATTGGCGCGGTGCCGCGAGCGCGCTGAAGATCTTGCGCGTCGACGGCGGCATGGCGAATTCCGATTTCACCATGCAACGGCTGGCCGATCTCGTCGGCTGCACCGTCGACCGGCCGCAGGTCAGGGAAACCACAGCGCTCGGCGCCGCCTATCTGGCCGGACTGCACGCCGGATTTTTTCCCGAGCCGGACCGCTTTGCCGAGCGCTGGCAATTGCAGCGCCGGTTCGCGCCGCAGATGGACGCCGGTACGCGCGAGAAAAAGCTGGCGGCATGGAAATCGGCCGTAAGACGGCTACTGAGCTAATGCTTTCGGGGAGGATCGAAAATGTACAAGACGTTCGCCGCGGTCATGATCTCCACGCTCATGGCGACCATCGCCGCTGCCGCGCAGCCCGCGAGCACCGCTCCACCCGAAGTCATCAAAGACCTCGCGCCGACAGGGACGCTGCGCGCAGCGATCAATGCCGGCAATGTCGTCCTCGTGCAGAAAAATGCATCAGGCGTGCACGGCGTGACGGTGGATCTGGCTAACGAGCTGGCGCGACACCTCGGCACGCCGATTGCTCTCACCGTTTACGACGCCGCCGGAAAGGTCACGGAGGCGGTGAAGAACGGCGAATGGGACATCGCCTTTCTCGCCATCGAGCCGGTACGCGCCGCCGTCATCGGCTTCACCGCGCCTTACGTCATCATCGAAGGCACCTATATGGTTGCCGCCGACTCGCCGCTGAAGACGATTGCCGACGTCGACCGCGACGGTATCCGCATCGCCGTGGCCAAAGGCTCGGCTTACGATCTCTATCTGACACGCACGCTGCAACATGCGGCGCTGGTGCGTTATCCGTCGCCGCCGCTCGGGTTCGAGGGGTTTGTTGCCGACAAGCTCGATGCCGCAGCCGGCGTGCGGCAATTCCTTGACGCCTTCGCCAAAACCCGTCCGGACATGCGCGTGATGCCGGAACATTTCCAGGAGATCAGGGAAGCGATGGGCACGCCGCTTGGCCGCGACGCCGGCCTGCAATACCTCAAAACCTTCGTCGAGGAGATGAAGGCCAGCGGTTTCGTCGCCAAGTCGCTGCAGCGCGCCGGCCAGGCCGACGCCGTCATCGCGCCTGCGGAGAAGTGATGCGCCGGCGCACCACCGCATCGATCGCCTGCGGCGTCACCGGCGTGCGGTTGAACTCGGCCTTGAACGGACGCAGAGCGTCGGAGACTGCGTTGGCGATCACCGCCGGCGGCGCGATCGGGCCGCCTTCGCCGACGCCTTTGACGCCGAACGGATTGAGCGGCGACGGCGAATGCTGGTGGATGATTGCTATCGGCGGCAGGTCGCGTGCGGTCGGCAGCATGTAATCGGCAAGCGTCGTGGTGAGCGGCTGGCCTTCGGCATCGTATTTGATCTCTTCGAGCAGCGCGCCGCCCAGGCCCTGCACGGCGCCGCCGACGATCTGGCCTTCGACCAGCATCGGATTGACCACCACGCCGCAATCGTGGGCGATGGCGTAATTCTCGACCTCGACGCGGCCGAGCTCGATATCGACCTCGACCACCGCCGCGTGCGCCGCATAGGACCAGGTCACCGTCGGTGGCTCGAAGTAATAGGTCTCCTCCAAGCCCGCATCGACGCCCGCGGGGCGGCCACTGTCCCAGCCTGGACGCGCGGCCAGCGCCACCTTGGCGAGCGAGACTTCGGCGCCCGGGACGCCGACGATGCCGACATGGCCGCGGCGCAATTCGAGATCGGTCGCCGCGCATTCCAGCATGTTGGCGGCGATCGAAAACACCTTGTCGCGCAATTTTGCCGTGGCGCCGTGGATCGCCGCCGACAGCGTCACCGTGCTGCGGCTGGCAATGGTGCCGAAGCCGATGGCGATCGCCGCGGTATCGGCAAGTGAAATGACAACGTCGTCGGGCGTGACCTGCCAGGCGTCGGCGACGATTTGCGAGAAAATGGTCTCCATGCCCTGGCCTTGCGGACAGGCGCCCGAGGTGACGAAAATCTTGCCGGACGGATCGATACGCACGAGCGCGCTCTCGAACGGGCCGACGCCGGTACCCTCGACGTAGCAGCCGATGCCGAGGCCGAGATAGCGCCCCGCTTGCAGCGCCGCGCGCTGACGCACGCGAAACGCGTCGACGCCGCCGAGCGCAGCCAGCGCCTTTTGCAGCGCGCCCGGATAGTCGCCGCCGTCGAGCACGATCGGCTGGCCGTCGCGATACGGCATGCCGACCGCGTAGGGCATTTCGGCGGCGGGAATCATGTTGCGCAGCCGCACCTCGGCGGGCTCGAGGCCGAGCTCCGTGGCGACGAGGTCGATGCTGCGCTCCATGGCGAAGGCGGCTTCGGGGCGGCCGGCGCCGCGATAGGGCGCATTCGCCACTTTGTTGGTCGCGGCGATGCGGCCCGATATGGCGATGGCGCCGATCTTGTACGGTCCCGGCACGTGGACCGCAGTGTTATAGGCGATGCCGGCGCCGATCGGATTCCAGGCACCGCAATCGACGACAAAATCGTCGCGCAGCGCCAGGATGCGGCCGTCGTCGTCGAAACCGATCTCGACGTCGTGGATCTGGTCGCGCGAATGGCAGGAGCACAGCATGTGCTCGTGGCGGTCCTCGATCCATTTCACCGGCCGACCGAGCCGGCGCGCCAGATAAGGGATCAACAAATCTTCCGGATAGACGTGGCCCTTGACGCCAAAACCGCCGCCGACGTCGAGCGCGACGCAGCGGATTTTTGCCTCGGGCAGCCGCAGCACGCCCGAAGCCTCGCGCTTGAGCCAATGCACGACCTGGGTGGCCGACCAGATCGTCACCGAGTCAGTGCGCGGATCGTGCAGGCCGACGACACCGCGGCATTCCATTGGCAATGCGACGTAGCGGTGATGGTAGAACCGCCGCTGCAGCCGGCGCGGCGCCCGCTTGAGAGCGGCATCGGCATCGCCTTTGCCGACGGTGAAGGCCCCGATCAGGTTGGTTGAGAATTTGTCGTGGACGATAGTGGCGCCGTTGCGTAGCGCCGCTTCCGGATCGAGCACCGGCGGCAGCGGCTCAAGATCGAGCTCGACCAATTGCGCCGCGTCCTCCGCGGCGTAGCGGCTGTCTGCGACGATGACCGCGACCGCCTCGCCGGCATGGCGGACCTTGTCATGGGCCAACAGCGGCTGCTGCGGATTGATGAACTTGTGCTGCACCAGCGCCGTCCATTTGCTCGGCAGCACAACTTGCGTATCCGACACCGGCGGCAGCACGCGGGCGAGCTCCGGCCCGGTCAGCACAAAGGCAACCCCGGGCGCGGTGCCGGCGCGCGATACGTCGATCGCCTTGATGCGCGCATGCGCCTGCGGGCTGCGGACGAACACCGCATGCAGCATGTGCGGCAGATCGAGATCGGCAATGTATTGGCCGTGGCCCATTAAGAGCCGACGGTCCTCGCGCCGCGTCATGGAGCGGCCGATGAAGGGGGTCTGGTCGTTCATTCTAGGGACGAGTGTGGAACGAGGGTGGCGGACAATCAATCCACCCCGGCGCGACCGACAGCGACATACTTGAATTTCGCCCGCTTCATTTCGTCGGCGCGATAAATGTTGCGCAGGTCGACGATCACCGGCTGCGCCATCACGGTTTTGAGACGGCTGAGATCCAGCGCGCGGAACTGCTCCCATTCGGTGGCGATGACGATGGCGTGGGCGCCTTCGGCCGCCACATAGGCGCCGCTGCAATAATGCACGCCCTGAAGCTGCGGCTTGGCCTGCTCCATGCCGGCCGGATCATAGGCGCGCACCGTGGCGCCCTGGTCCTGCAGCGCGGTGATCAGCGGGATCGCCGGCGAATCGCGGGTGTCATCGGTGTTCGGCTTGAAGGTCAGGCCGAGCACGGCGACGGTCTTGCCGCGCACCGAACCGTCGAGCGCCGCCACCACCTTGCGCGCCATGGCGCGCTTGCGCTGGTCGTTCACCGAGGCGACCGCCTCGACGATGCGCAACGCCACGCCATGATCCTGCGCCGTCTTGAGCAACGCCGTGGTATCTTTCGGGAAGCACGATCCGCCGAAGCCGGGTCCCGCGTGCAAAAATTTGCCGCCGATGCGGTTGTCGAGCCCCATGCCGCGCGCCACTTCGTTGACGTCGGCGCCGACCTGCTCGCACAGATCGGCGACTTCGTTGATGAAGGTGATCTTGGTGGCGAGGAAAGCGTTGGCGGCGTATTTGATCAGCTCGGCGGTGCGCCGGTTGACATAGAAGATCGGCGACGCGTTGAGATAAAGCGGGCGGTAGAGCTCCGCGACCACGACGCGCGCTCGCGGATCGTCGGTGCCGACGACGATACGGTCGGGATGCTTGAAATCCTGGATCGCCGCGCCCTCGCGCAAAAACTCCGGGTTGGAGACGACCTGGATATCGGCGTCGGGGCGTGCGTCGCGCAGGATGCGCTCGATCTCGTCGCCGGTGCCTACGGGGACCGTCGATTTGGTGATCACCACCGCGGCGGCGGAGAGCAGCGGCGCGATCTCGCGCACCGCGTCATAGACGAAGCTCAGATCGGCATGACCGTCGCCGCGGCGTGACGGCGTGCCGACCGCGATGAACACCGCCTCGGCCTTGTCGACGGAAGCGGTGTCGACGGCGAAGCGCAGGCGTTCCTGGCGGACATTGGCCTCGACCAGATCGGCGAGGCCCGGCTCGAAAATCGGAATCTCGCCGCGATTGAGGGCAGCGACCTTCTGCGCATCCTTGTCGACGCAGGTGACGTGGTGGCCGAAATCGGCAAAGCAGGCGCCCGACACCAGCCCCACATAACCTGCGCCGATCATGGTCACGCGCATCGCTTTTTGTCCCCGACTAAATTTCGTCCGGCCCGGCGGCCGGCGCCGACGTGCCCTCGAAAGCGTCGAGCGGCGCCGACGGCGCAGTGTGCGCCTGGTCGCGCATCAGCGACAGCCAACGCCGGCCGAACAGCACGACGACGAGCCCGCCGTAAAGCGCGCCGCCAAGCACCGCCAGCACCAGCAATTCCGACTCATGGCGAAACCTGGACATCGACGATAACAGAGATGTGACGACGGGAGACGCGATCAAAAGGAAGACCGCGAAAGCAACCCCGGCCGCCGCGAGCTTCATCAGCGACGATTTGAGCGTCGTATCGGCAGCGATCAGGCCGGCGCGGCCAGCGAACCACAACACCAGAAGGAAATTGATCCAGGCCCCGATCGAGGTCGCCAGCGCCAGCCCGACCTGGGAAAGCGAGCCCATCAGCGCGATCTTGAAAGCGATATTGACCGCCGTGCCGGTCAGCGCCGCCTTGACCGGGGTCAAGGTATCGCCGCGCGCCAAAAACGGCGCGACGACACTGCGGATCAGCACGAACGGAATGAGACCGACGGTATAGGCGGCGAGCGTCATGGCGGCTGCGTGCGCATCCTCGGCGTTGAACGCGCCGCGCATGAACAGGCCGCGCATGATGGTGCCGGGAATGACCAGGAAGGCGACGACGCAGGGAATAGCCAGCAGCAGCGCGAATTCGATGGCGCGGTTTTGCGCCGAGCGGGCGCCTGCGTGGTCGCCGGCCGACACCCGGCGCGTCATCTCCGGCACCAGCACGGTGCCCACCGCAATGCCGATCACGCCGATCGGCAATTGGTCGATGCGGTCGGCGTAATAGAGCGCCGACAGCGCGCCGGTGGTGAGGAAACTCGCGATGATGGTGTCGGCGAACAGCGCCAGCTGCGTGCCGGCCGAGCCGACCGTTGCCGGCACCAGCGCCTTGAAGAAACGCCGCACGTCGTCGTCCCAGGTGAGCGCGTGAAACGACGTCATGACGCCGGCCCGCCACGCGTCGCCGCCGACCAGGGCGGCTTGCAGCACGCCGGAAATCAGCACGCCCCAGGCCGCAGCGTGGCCGGCACTCGGAAACAGCCACGCCACCGCGAGTGTCGCCATCATCGACACATTGAGCAGGGTCGATGCCGCCGCCGCCGCCGCAAAGCGATTGAGCGCGTTGAGGATGCCGCCCCACAGCGTCACCAGCGTGATCAGGAGGAGATAAGGGAACGTGATCCGCGTCAGGCCGACCGCGAGCGCGAACTGCTGCGGGTCGCGGGAGAATCCCGGCGCCAACAGATCGATGGCCTGCGGCGTGAAGATGAGCGCCAGCGCCAGCAGCACAATCTGCGACGCCAGCAGCAAGGTGAAGATGCGGTCGCCGAATAATTTGGCCGCGGTCTCGCCGCCTTGGGTGCGAATGCGCGCATAGGCCGGAATGAACGCGGCATTGAAGGCACCTTCGGCGAAAATGGCGCGGAAATGGTTCGGCAGCCGAAACGCGACAAAGAAGGCGTCGGCGACGGGACCGGCGCCGATGATCGCCGCCAGCATGATGTCGCGCATGAAACCGGTCAGGCGCGAGAGCAGCGTATAGCCGCCGACGGTGAGGATGCGATCGAGCATTGTTGCCTTTTCCCCTCCCCCTTGTGGGGAGGGGTAGGGGTGGGGGTCGAGAGGTTTTACACCAGTGTCGACGCCAGCGCGTCGCCTCCCGACCCCCCTCCCCCACAAGGTGAGGGAGCTAGCCCGCGAGCGCCCGCCGTACCGCCTCGATAATGCGATCTTGAACGGGTGGCTCGAGATAAGCGTGCATCGGCAGGCTGATCACTTCTTCAGACAGCTTGTCGCTGACCGGCACGCCGCCGTCGGCCACCGGATAATCGCGATAAGCCGCCTGGCGGTGCAACGGCTTGGCGTAATAGATCGCGGTCGGGATGCCCTGCCCCTTGAGCGCCGCGCCGAGTGCGTCGCGCCGCCCGGGCACAAGGCGAATGGTGTATTGCGCCCACACCGACGTCGATTCATTGCCGGTGCGCGGGGTCGTCGCGACGCCGGCGAGGCCTTCGCCGTAGCGCGCCGCCACCGCCTGCCGCGCCACGATCTCGGCGGGAAAAATTTTCAGCTTCTCGATCAGCACCGCCGCCTGGATCGAATCGAGCCGGCCGGTGATGCCGATATGGAGCGCATCGTATTTGTCGCCTGCGTTCTCGCCGTGCACGCGCAGGCTTTTCACCCGCGCCGCCAGCGCGTCGTCGTCGGTGAACACCGCGCCGCCGTCGCCGTAACAGCCGAGCGGCTTTGCCGGAAAGAAGCTCGTCGCCGTTGCGTCAGCCAATGTACCGAGCTTGCGGCCGCGATAGGTGGCGCCAAACGCCTGCGCCGCGTCGTCGAGCACCTTTATGCCGTGCGCGGCGGCGATCGCCGCAATGGCATCGTGATCGGCCGGCAGGCCGAACAGATCGACCGGGATCACGGCTTTCGGCTTCAGGCCGCGCTGTTTCGCCGTCGCGATAGCGCGCTCAAAGCTTGCCGGATCGAGATTGAAGGTGTCGGCGGCGACGTCGGCCATGACCGGCGTCGCGCCAATGAGCGCCACCACCTCGGCGGTGGCGCAAAACGTAAACGCCGGGCAGATCACCGCATCGCCCGGCCCGATCTGCCACGCCATCAGCACCAGCAGCAGCGCGTCGGTGCCGCTCGAACAGCCGATCACATGCTTGGCGCCGCAAAAGGCCGCGAGGTCGGCCTCGAGCGCGCGCACTTCCGGCCCCTGGATGAACTGGCAATGGTCGAGCACGCGGCCGATCGCGTCGTCGATGGCGCTGCCGAGACGGCGGCGCTGGGCGGCGACGTCGATGAACGGGATTGGGCTGCCGTCGAGGCGGGTATGCTGATTCATCTTGTCTGGCACGCCCGCTCAGCCGACGACGCGGCGCGGTCCTTTGCGCGGCGCGCTCGATTGCGCGGTGCGCGCGCTCAGGCACCGGATCGCGATTTCGAGGCTGGCGACGGCTTCCTCACCGGTCACCGCCGGCGGGGCGCCGCGAATGGCGCTGATGAAAGCCATCATCTCAGAACGCAGCGGCTCGGCGTAACCGACCGACAGGTGCCGCATCGAATAAGAGCCGTCGGGCTGGTAGCCGAAACATTCGGTGACCTGCAACGTCAAGAGATCGGCCATCAGATATTTGTCGCGGGTGGCGATGTGGATGTTGCGCGCCTTGAACGGGGTGAGCCAATTGGTGTTGATCTGGGCGAGCACGCCGGAGGCGGTGCGGAACTGCAACAGCGCGATGTCTTCGCGCTCGGCGACCGCGCTCGAGGTCTGCGGCTGGATTTCGACGATCTCGGAATCGGTGAACCAGCGGATCAGGTCGATGTCGTGCACGGCGAGATCGATGACGACGCCGACATTCGACATGCGCGGCGGGAACGGTCCGACCCGGGTGACGGCGATGGAGAGAATATTCTGGCCCTTGATCGCACGCTTGATCGCCTCGACCGCGGGATTGAAGCGCTCGACATGGCCGGCCATCAAGGTGACGCCGGCGTGGCGCGCCGCGGCGACGATCTCGCGGCCTTCCTCGATGGTGGAGGCGATCGGCTTTTCGACCAGGATATGGATGCCGCGCGCGGCGCAGTCGATGGCGATGTCGCGATGCAAGTGGGTGGGCGCCGCGATAGTGACGGCATCGACGCCGCGCTCGATCAGGCCGTCGAGGTCGGCGAAGGCCGAGCACTTGAGGTGCCGGGCGACGTGCTCGCGCGTCTTGCGATCGGGATCGACAACGCCGACCAGCTTCACGCCGGGCAATTCCGACAGCACCCGCGCATGGTTCGAGCCCATCACGCCGACGCCGACCACGCCGATCCGCAATGCGCCGTCCACAGCCGCCTTTTCCGCCTCACTCATGACTCGAAAGGTCCCCCAAACAACCCCTATGCCCCATCTTCCCCTAGCACGGCCCGGCTCAACTGGCGACCCGAGCCGGCGCGGAACCCGAACACGTTTGGATTCAATTCGTTGCAGCGCCGGTCAGCCTATCGCCTTGTGAGGTAATCCGGAGCCGTCCGTTAAATATTTGATTCATTGAGTGAATTGCGACAAAAGTCGGCGTTTTGCGCTCAAATCTCGTCGGGCTGATAAATGACGATTTTGCTGCCGTCGGTGTCGAAGCCGACATTGACATGGATCAGCTTGCGCAGCCGCTCGCGAACCCGGGCGCGCTTCTCCGGATCGACCAAGAGCACCATGAAGCCGCCGCCGCCGGCGCCCAAGAGCTTGCCGCCGACGGCACCGGCGTCGCGCCCGGCCTCGTAGATGTCGTCGATCTGCGAATTGGAGACGCTGGCGGCAAGCTCGCGCTTGATCTGCCACGACTGGTGCATCAGCTCGCCGAGTTCGCGCAAAGGCGTCTTCGGATCGAGCAAAATGTCGGCGGCGCTGTCGACCAGGCTGCGGATCATGCGCAGCTGGTTCTTGCGGCTGTTCATATTCTTGATCTGGTCCTGGGCGAAATCGGTGGCGAAGCGCGAGAAGCCGGTGAAGAACAGCATCAGCGATTGCGAAAGCTCCATGCGCCGCGCCGGCGGCAGGATGAACGGCATCACCGAGAAGGTGCCGTCCTGGTGAAAGTCGATACGGTTGAAGCCGCCATAGGCCGCCCAGATCTGATCCTGGCAGCCGACGTCCTCCTTGAGCACCTCCTGCTCGATGCGGATCGCTTGCCGGCCGAGATCGCGCTTGGAGATCATCTGGCTGTTAAGCGCGTAGAGCGCGTTCAGCAATCCGACTGTGAACGAGCTGCTCGAGCCCAATCCGGAGCGCGCCGGCAGATCGGCGTCGTGATGGATTTCGAGGCCGTCGGTCACGCCCAGATCGGTGAGAATGCCGCGCACCGCCGGGTGCTCGATCTCGGCTGTGTCCTTGACCAGCTCGACCTTGGAATAAACGATCTTCGACTTGTGCTCGAAGAACGGCGGCAGCCGGCGCACGCTGATGTAGCAGTATTTGTCGATCGCGGTGCCGATCACCGCGCCGCCGTGCTCGCGAAACCACGTCGGATAATCGGTGCCGCCGCCGAACAGCGAGATGCGAAACGGGGTGCGGCTGATGATCATGCGGGCCGGTCCTCGAATTTGGCGGCAAAGAGGCCTGCGGCAAGTTTTAGCGATTCCGGCGTGCCGATGTCGATGAAGGCAAACCGTCCGGCGAAGGCATCCAGCGAGCCCGGAGCCGCGCGGCCGAACACGTCGCGTTCCAGCGAGGCGGCGCGACTACCGGCAATCTCGTCGAGCAGCGCCGCCGAGAACAGATAGATGCCGGCGCTCACGGCGCTCTTGCCATGGAAGTTCGGGTCCTTCTCAACGAAACCACGAATGCGGCCCGCGCCGTCGAGCTCGACCCGGCCGTAACGGCCGGCATCTTCGACCTCGGCGCACAGCAGCGTGGCTTTCGCCTTGGCGCGCCGATGGTGTGCGACCAAGGCGCAGAGATCGGCATCGGCAAAGCTGTCGCCATTCATCACCAACACCGGATCGGTGCGCAAATTCGCTCGCGCGAAGCGGATGGCGCCGGCGGTGCCGAGCGGTTCCGGCTCGATCACCGTCACCACAGTCAGATCGTCATGAGAGGATTTATGACGGTCGAGAAAATCGATAACCGCCTGCGCTTGGTGTCCCAATCCGAGCACGACGCGCTTTGCTCCAAACCGCCGCAGCCAGTCCAACAGATAGGCCAGATAGGGCCGGCCGGCGATCGGCGCCAACAGTTTTGGCGTGTCGCCCAGGGCCGACTTGATACGGGTGCCAAGCCCGCCGGCGATCACCAGAACATCGAGCGTCGCGAGGCATTGTGCGCGCGGCGAGGCGGAATGAGTCACGCGACCGTCAGAGCACACCGACCCCTCCGCTGGCACGACTCGTCAACGCGACAATAAAGACCCGCGGTCAATGCCAGGTCAACTTTCCGGCACGGTCGTGCTGTGCATACGCTACGACGGGTCCGGTGCAATGACGATGATCTCGTAACGCTCGGGCGGCGTCGCGAAGCCGAAAAAGCGCCGCGACACGACCGCGTCCTCGTCGGCGACGACGTGATAGTGTGCGGCATAGCCGCCCAGCGCCCGCATGCAGAAGGCTTCGGTCTCGGGACAGACGATCGCCGCACCCTCGCGCCGAATGCTCCCATCGCCGACCCAAGGCGTCAGCTTCGGGCTGTCGATATCGAAGGCCGATGGCTGGTCCTTGAAGTAGAACACGATGCCGTTGACGAAATTGGTGCTACCGACGATACGCAGCGGCTTATCGGTGTGCGCGCGCCAGACGCGCTCGACCGCTTGCGCCACGGCTCGGTAGTCGCTGCCGTGGTCAGGCACCCCGCTCAGATGAACGCCGAGCGCAATCAGCGGCGAGACCGCGAGCATGAGCAGCGGAAAAGCGACCGCGAGCGCCAGCAGGCGGACAGCGGCAAGGCGAGATATCGCAACCAGCGGCGACGACAGCAGGACGACCGGCAAGAGCGTCATCGCCGGCGTGACCCAGATCGATTCGATGGCAACCGTCAGCGCCACCGCGATCACCACGGCGAACAAAAACGGCGCGGCGAATGCGATGACCAGCGTGCGGCGCTCCGGCTCGGCCGGCCACAGCGTGTCGCGGATCGCGACGCCGCTGGGCCGCGCCGCGAGGACGCCGAGGACGATCGCCGCCACGGCATAGGTCAGGCCATTGGTGGTGAAGACGAGCGCTGAAAACAGCGCGAATGCCGCGGTCCCCGAATGCGCTTCCATCGCATAGGAAAACGGCATGAAAGCGTGCGCCATAAGCCAGTGGATATTCGGCGTCAGCAGGACGGTGCCGACGGCGAGCGTCACATAGGGCGCCGGCGAACTGAAATAGGCGTTGCGGCGCGGATCGCTCAGCGCGGCAAGGCCAAGCCCGGCAAGAAGCGTGACCGACCAATATTTGGCCAGCATGGCCGCGGCGGCGGCGATGCCGGCGAGCACCGCCCAGCCGACGCGGCGGGTTTCGAATGAGCGCAGGAACCACCACGTCGCCAACGCCCAGAACGGCGTCAGCACGGTGTTGGCGTTGAACTTGATGGCGTGAAAATTATAGAACGGCACGAACGTCAGCAGCACGATGCCGACGACGCGTTTGTCGGGCGGCAGATAACGCGCCGCAAGCCGCCACGTGATCCACAGCGCCAGCGTCGGCAGCGCAATGGCGAAACAATAATAGGCCCAGTCCTCGCGCGGAAACACGTCGAACCAAGCCCGCAACAGCCAGGCGCCGAGCGGCGGATGTTTCGGCGTGCCGAGGCCGGCCTCGCGCGACCACGCCACGAACTCGCCCATGTCGGTGTGAATGTCCTGGCTGCTCTTGGCGATTGCCGCGTAGAGCGACCAGACGGCGAAATAACAGGCGAGCACGCCGGCCATGGTGCGCTCGCGCCGCGTCGGATCGACCAGCGCGTCGAACAGACGCGCGAAGCGATTGCGTGCCGAGAGGACAAGCGCGGTCATCGCCGTGACATTACTGTCGCGACGACAAAGCTGCCAGCGGCGACGACAAGGTCAGTGCGATCCCGGCGCGGCGCTCAGGCCGCGAATCTTGGTGGCGGAAATCGCTTCGGTCTCCTCGTCGAGCACGATGCGCTCGACGGCATAGCCAACGTCGCGGCCATAGAAGACATTGGTGACATTGGGCAGCGGCACCACCACGAAGCGTCCGGTATGGGCGGACAGCGCGGTTTCGATGCGTTGCTTGACTGCGAAGAACGGCAGCGGATTCTTGGCATCGGTGCCGTGAGTGTCGCGCACGGCCACGCAAACCTGTCCGACCCGGCGCAGCCCCTCTTCGATCAGGCGTTGATGCCCGCCATGGAACGGCTGGTAACGGCCGATGAACAGCGCCGTCGGCTTTTGCGGATCGAAGGCCGGGCGCAACAGCGCCAGCGCCTGCTCGGCCCAATACTGCGCCGTGCCTTCGGAACCGACGCGTAGATCGAATTTTTCCGGCTGAACGAACATCCGGTTGGTGTCGGCGAAGCGCCCGGCATCGATGCGGTCGAGCCAGATCGTGAACGCATCGCCGAATACCGAACGGGTCTGCTCGGTGGGGCAGATGAAATCCGCAATCACGGTGCCGCCGGCTTCGATCACGCGATCGCACATCCAGCCCATGCGGCGGGCATGCTCGACGCGGTCCTCGTGAGAAAAGCCAAGGTCGCGCGAAAGATTGGCGCGCACCGCATCGGCATTGAACACAACCGCATTGAGCAGCGGGGCAAGCGCGTTGGCCAGCGTCGTTTTGCCGGCGCCCGGCAAACCCATAATCAGAATCTTCCGTTTCACTTTGGCTCCAAGACTTTGGCCCCATGAGTTGTCCCGCGGTAGCGCTACAACGACTGCAGAGTTAGCGCAACCGAAACCGGTGCACGAGCCGGGCGAGCTAGCGTAAACACTAGCGTTATTGAATGGGACATCCGCCGCGCATCACGGCGCTGGGCCATGATCAATGCCCGGCGTCTTTTCCGCCGCGATCGCGAACGAGCTTATAAAGCGCGTCGATTTCCCGCAATCTTTCGTTCATGATCCGGCCGGCCCGTTCGAGATCGGCGGCGATCTCCGGCGCCGACGCCGCGGCCGTTCCGCCCAGCTGCGGCGCGTCGGTGATCTGATAGCCGGTCCAGGCGACGAATTTGTCGAGAAAATAATTGAGCGCATAAACGTCGTCTTTGGCGAGCTCTTCCATGTTCAGCCGGCCCATCAGCCAGTTCATCTTGATTTGATGCTGCTTGGGAAAAGACGAGATATCGATGACGGAGGCGTTGAGGTGCGTCCGCGGCGGCGGCGCCGCCCCGCCGCCGTCGACGAAATCCGCGATTGCGCGCCGGGTCGCCTCGTCGTTGAGGCTTTCGGTCGCGATCTCGATATGGCGGTCGAACAGCGCAAGGTGCTGCCGCACCAGCGCGTGCGTCTTGTCGTAATACCAGCCGAACTTTTCGCGGATCGGCAACCGGTCCCACGCGGCGCGCGACATATCGCCGAAGTGAAACGCCGCCATGCGTTTGACCTCGGCCTCGGGGCTCGACGAATAATAGCGGTAGGCGGTCGGAAACAATTCGCAGTTCGTGATCAGGCTTTCGATGCAGGCTTCGCGGTCGCGATAAAGATGCACGACCTTGAGGCTGCGCCCGTAGCGTTCGGCGAACAGCGGCAGGACCGCGGCATAGCCGTTGCCGACGATGCTGTCGTAGGGGCAGTCGGCAACCATGCGATTGAGCGCGTCGGCATGGCCGCCGTCGCCGGTTTCGCTGAAATCGCAAAACGCCTGATAGATTTCCCGGCAACAATATTCGTGCACCGACTGCCGGTCGTCGGTTTCGCCAAAAACGCGCTGGATCATGTGATTGAGCGATTGCGTGCCGTCGCGGCCGGTGCCGACGCAGAGAATTTTCAGCTTCGACGACGATGGCGAACCGGCAACTTGCGCCGGCGCCGACGGCAACGCGAACGCGGTGTCATCGGCGCGCAGGATCAATGACGACGGGTCGACCGCGGTATAATCCGCGCGCATGAAAAGATGGCCGCCGCGAACGTCGAGCTTGCCCGGCTCGGCGCGGGAGCGCACCAGGTGCGGGCGCGGCGCGCGCTTGATCCGGGCGAGGTTTTGCCGATAGCGCTGCCACTGCGCACCCGAGCGCAAATGGGCGTGGGTCGGCATTTCGTCAGTGGTAGAGGCCGCATCTTTTTCGGCAAACATGATGACGGCGGTTTCGTGCGGCGACAGAAAAGCCCTGATCTCGCGTGCCGGATCCAAGAGGCAATCGATATCGAGGCAGAACGCCCGGGCCGGCTGGCCGGGCGGATAATCGAGAACATAAGCCTTGCAGTCGGCAAACGCGTTGATCACGCAATAATCGAGGTACCAGGACGCGGTCGGGATCGAATAGGGATCGAAATGGGCGCTGAGATTGTTGATCGCGATCAGCCGCCCACCGGGCCGCAGCGCACGTGCGTAATTGCGCAACATCGTGGCGGGCGAAAATATGTCGGTGAGCGCGCCGCCGTCGATGATGAAATCCACTCCCGCCTTGAGCCGATCCGGCAGAGGCTCGCTGAAATAGCTGTTCTCGCCCGCGGCGCCGATATCGAGCGTATGCAGCCGCTCGACGCCGAGCAGCGCAAAGAACGCGGCCGCGCTGATGCCGCCCGTGTCGGCGTTCGCGGCATTTTGCATGTCGCCGGACGCCGCGACGACATCGTGCTCGCGCATCAGTTCCAAAACTTCGTTGCGGCTCAGCGTGACGGCTTGCTGCCCGATCAGCAGCACGTCTCCGGTGATCGGCCGATAGGCGTGCTCGCGGATAATGGCGTCGACGACATCGCGGCCGAGTGCCATTGTCTTCTCCAAATTGCGCCGAACGGCCGATTGGGTCGCCAAACCGACCGGCTGGCGACTACCAGCCCTACACAATCGGCTTTCCGAGCGTCAACACCGGATACCGCCGTAGTCTTGCACCACGCCAGGTACGGCGTAGTTTTGGCCTGGGCGAGCGCATTAAATCCCACTCGCATATGATGGCGGACGAGCCACTCTTTGGAGACACATTACGTGGGCATCCCCAACCAAGTCGCGCGCCTCCTGTTGCGGGAGCATCGGTTTCGGCCGATTACCGGCAAGCTTCTGTCGATTGGGCGTCAGAGCGTAAATTTGACACCGCGCCAGGCGATGTCCGTCGTGGAGACCGAACTCGGAACGCGACTCGACGTGGATCCCCTCAGCCTGGAAATCGATACGTCAACGCGAGGAGCGAGAGACCGCGGCTTCATCAGCGACCGCGCGTTCTACTCGCTTTTCACCGATGCCGAATATCATTGTCTGGATCAGAGCGATTACGAGAACGCGGACATTGTCTTTAATCTCTGCGACCCCTCGCTGCCGCTGGAATTGGAGAACGGCTTCGATTTCATCGTTGATGGCGGCACCCTCGACAACGTATTCGATCCGGCCGCCGGTCTAAGAAATCTGGCGCGGATCGCGGGCCCGCGCGGCCGCATTCATCACCATGACCGGGCGTCACGCATTCATAACGTATACGTGGCATTCGCGCTGTCCTGGTTCCACGACTATTACAGCGTCAACGAGTTCGAAGACTGCCAAGTCTACCTCGCCCAATGGGACGATAACCGGCTCCGGTCGCGGTGGGACTTTTATCGCTACAATCCGTTGCGGGAGCGCGACGGCGTGACCGGTTATTTCGGGCAGGACACCTGGTATTACCCTTGGCGGCACGCCCTTGTCGTGGTCATGGCCGAGAAGGGCTTGCAATCGACCTGGAACAAAAATCCAATTCAGTTCGAATATCGGCCGAACGTCGTGTTCACCGATGTCGGCGGACAGCCCGAACTTCGCGCGCAAGATCCGTCCGAGGGCGGCACCGACCCGTATGTCAGGGCGGCGATTCGCTTCAAAGGCAGCCGAAGGCCGCTGCTGCTTAGACCCGACGAGAAAGCCGATTTGCCGCGCGATATCACGGAGTATGCGCCGGAAATCGTTTATTGCGGATCGATCGATGCAGTTGCCGGCTGACCGCACGAGAAATGGTAGAGTCGGCGTTGCTTCCCATAACGCGGCGCGGCAGAGCGCCGCATCATTGTCCCGCGACTGCGTCAAAAGACGGTTCTATAGCGTCATGTGCGTGGTACGTTCACTTTGAGTGGTATGCCGATGCCACATGGCGAAATCAACCCAAAATACGGTCTCCAGAATCTTCTAGTACAGGTCGACTGTTATTTAGTATAAAAGTCGCGTACAAAGGCCATATCTTCTCAATCTCAATCTCAATCTGCTCCAAGCAGGGGGTGCGTTATGACAGGTCGCTTCACTCGTGTTTGTCTTCTCGGTCTCCTCGGCTTATTCGTGGCCGCTGGATTCAACGTCGCGCCGGCTCAGGCGCAAGCAACCCGAACCTGGGTGTCGGGTGTCGGCGACGACGCCAATCCGTGCAGCCGCACGGCGCCTTGCAAGACCTTCGCCGGCTCGATCTCCAAGACCTCGGCCGGTGGCGAAATCAACTGCATCGATGCCGGCGGCTTCGGCGCCCTGACCATCACCAAAGCGATCGCCATTATCTGCGACAACACGGAGGCGGGCGTGCTGGTGTCCGGCACCAACGGTATCAACGTGTCGGCGGGTCCCAACGACGTGGTGTTCCTCAAGGGCTTGGACTTCGAAGGCACCGGTACCGGCCTCGTCGGCATCCAGTTCAACACCGGCGCGGCGCTGCACGTTGACAACTGCGTCATACGCGGCTTCCAGGCGGGCACCGCGGTCGGAATCAACTTCACCCCGTCAGGAGCCAACAGCAGGCTGACCGTTCGCAACAGTTACATCAGCGAGAACGGGATCTCACCCACGACCGGCGGTGGAATCTTCATTAAGCCCACTGGGTCCGGCTCCGCCTTGGCGGTCATCGACCACACCACGACCGCCAACAATATCACCGGCATTCGGGCCGACGGCACCGGCCCGAACGCGGGCGTGAAGTTGTCGGTCACCAACAGCAATTCATCCGGCAATGCCCAAGGTGGCATCGTGTCTTTCACACCGTCCAGTGGACCGCTCGTGTTCGTGATGGTCGACAGCAGCGTCGTGTCAAACAACCAAGGCAACGGCCTCAATGCCAATGGCGGCACCCTGGACGTTTCACGAACGGTCATCAGCGGCAACGCGACGTCGGTCACGTCATCGAACGGCGGTACGCTGCAGTCGTACACCGACAACGACATTCTCGGCAACACGACCAACACGCTGCCGACGACGATGGGCCACCAATAACGGCCATATCGTTAGCGCTTGACGGAATGTAGAGGCCCGGCCGAAGTTTCGGCCGGGCCTTTTGCTTTTAAGAATACGTCGATGAGTCGAGCCGCAAACGGTCGCGCGCCACATCGCGGGCGTGAGCGCGTCAGCTTGGAGCGCGTTGCGTCGCCGTAGCCTGACGATACCAGCGGTGCAACTGATCGGAACGCGGATGGCGGCCGTTCAATAGCGCCGTGAAAACCGCCTGCTCCGGCGCCTCGTCGATCCGCGGTCCGTCGTCGATGAAAAATTCTGCCGCCAATTGCCGCCAGGTTTCATCGGCGGAAATGCCGAGAAAACGCGCCAGCGCCGCCGCACCCTGCGCGCCCAATTCCGCCTCGGTATAGGCAAAAAACTGCTCGGGCCGCCGCTGACGCCACGCCAGGAACTCTTCGTGCGCCGCCAATATGTATTTGGCGACGCTCTCGGTCGTGAGATCGGGCAACGACGGCCGAACGTAATCCGGCGGTTGCGGCTCATAGTATCTCTGCAGGCTGCGCAGATGCGCGACCGGCCGGCGCAGCGGCGAAAGAAACCGCAAGCGCGGAAGCCGCTCGGCGAGGCCGACCACCGCAATATCATTGGCCCGCACATATTCCAGCAGCCGGGCGCCGTCCTTCCAGACCAGGCAACGGATGTCCGACTTGACCGGCGCGTCCGCATAGTGTCGCGCATAGGCGGCGCGCAAGGCCGACCGCTTGTAGGCGTGGCTCAGCAGGATATTGCCGCCGTAATCACCTACCCGGCCATATCCCGAAAAGCCGATCGCGCCACGCAGAAATGCCTCGAGATCGCTCTCATCGCCGGATTGCAAAAAGCGCAACAGCCCGGCGGCCTCCAATCGCTCGAAGCCGTGATTGAGGACCTGTACGTGCGGATGAAGCGACAGCACGGCGGCCGTCAGCGTCGTCAGGTTGCGGTTGGGACACAGCATCAAGCCGATCGAGACAACATCAAGCCGGTCCGGTACAGGCGCGATGGTTTGATCGTCGACGCTGCCAAAGGGCTCCATCATCTGTCCAGCAAAAAAATATTTTCGGGCGAGAGAATTAACACGCCTACCTCGTTTCGCCCGCGACGGAAACGAAGCGGCGTGCGCGCAAGCTGCCTTGTCGCTCGATTTGCTTTACGCCGCCCCTCGGATTGGGCGAGATGCCTCAAAAATTTATCATTCGTCGACAATATTGTCCATGATACGGCGACGCTGGCTTCGTCACGTTGCGAATGGCGCATCGCATCAGGCCGGCAAGGGCGTCGCGCTCAGTCGCTGGCATAAGCGCTCGAACGGCTACCGTGCAAGTCGAATCATTGCGCAGATTTGCCGCCCAGCGACACACCAGGCTTCGATCTAAGACTGACGAGTCCCCGGATCGAAAGCACCACCATGTAAGGAATCACGATCGCGCCCACGCCGAGGTAGGAAAACAACGTGCCGATCGACAGCGGGCTGGGCTCGATCAGCAGCGGCGTCATCGAAGCGAACAGCAAAAGCACTGCGCCGAAGAGAGCGGCGCTTCCGAGCGCTGCGAGATTGACGGTGAACCCTCCCGCCACCGCGCAAATAAATGCGCCCACGGCGACGACAATCACGGGAGTCCGCAAATTTGCCCAGGCCATGCTATTCCTGAGCGGGTTATCGAACCAACGGATCTGATCCTCGATTTTGGTCGGCAGCGTTTCAAGAGCGGCAATAGGGTGATGAAGGATTACCCGTATGGTCAGCGACCTGGCTAGTTTTTCGTACTCGTACCAGCCGGACATCAGATCGATTGTCGGATCTCCGTTCGGAAGTCTGCCGACTATCGGAGAGCTGAAATCGTTGCGGGCCCTGAGATCGCGGCTGATCGCTAAGTAAACTTCTCTATCGCTATAGTAGGGATTTTCGCCACCGCTATAGGTGAGTGTCTCGCTGCCGAGATATTCGCGACGCAACTGCGGGCTGGTACTGAGAAGGCCCAACAGGATTTCGTGCCAAAGAATGTGCCCCTTCGGCTCGCTCGCATAGCGGCTATCGGCGCGCAAGGAGATAACTGCCGAATATGCCGACACTACAATCAAGAAAGTGAGAGCGGGCCATAATGGCCCGAGCCGACTCACCAGATCGGGATGCTTGCGGCCGCGCAATGGCAGCAGGAGCAGTGCGGCAGAGCCACAAGCGACCGCCGCAACCATGGCAACCTGCCACGCGACCTCCGTCCGACAAGACAGCAGAAATCCGAATATCGCGCTTTGCGCAATCACGCCCGCGACGGCGAACGCGCGGAGCGGCCGGCGTTGCCAGTGCAAAAATAGAACGTGCAGCACAGGCACCAAAGACAAACCTGAAAACAATCGGCCGTTCGCGACTGTTTGCAACAACACGTCATAACTGTGCGCATAATTCTCCAGGAAATAAAGCTCGCCAAGAAAAATGACGAGCAAGAACAACAGGAACGGACTTTCGCGGAATTGCAAGATGTAGATCAGGCAAGTTATCGCCACGATCAAGTAATAGAAATAATATAGCGACGAGACTTTGTCGCCGAACAGCCGAAAGCTGAAATAAATGTAGTCCGCATAACCGAGTTCGTTGGCTCGGATGATTTCCGGCGCCAAGCTGGTGTCGATGGGAACGTCCACTGCTTGCTGGATGATCCGATCGAGCCGCGGCCCATCGGTGAGCAACGCTGCCCACCCGGGCTTATCCAAATGCAGCCCAGACTCGCTATCGAGCATCGCAAAGCCGTTCTCGTTTAAGACGTTGACCACGGACTTATAGGCAAGATACCGACCTGGGCTCGGGTCGCGCATGCGGGAAATGGCGACCGCCAGCGACTGCCGCAGCCGATAGATTGGCTGAAAGGCAGTCTGATACTGGCCGAGCTCTATTCCATGAAAGACGTCGAGAAAAAACACGCAGCCGATCAGCAAGAGAAGGCCAACACACCCGATCCTACGCAGCTTGTCGGTCACGACAACCAAATTGCCACCTCCAGGTAATAAACAGTTATCAAACGCCGTGCTCGCGCAAGATGTCTTCGAGCGACGCGGCAGACCAAAATCGCAGTTCGACATTTTCCCTGGTCTTGGGCATTTCCGGCATCGAATGCGTCAGATGCAGCGTCCAATTGGATATCATCATGGCATCGCCCGGCTTGAACGTCGGCGTGGCGATTTGACCGGAAAAATGTTCGCGCATTTCGGCAATGATCTTTGGATCATGATCGCGGTGCAGCGCCTTCATGGCCGGCCGGAAGCACATGTAACTGCCGATGGGCGCCGGATCGTCCCACACTTTGGCGCCGTTCTGATAACCGGCAAACGACCGCACGTCGGCAAACGGCGCTTGGACGACGCCGAGCCCCGGCGCATCAATGCCGCATTCCTGAAATGGCACCCAGAAATTGACCGTGAACCGGTGCGGATGCACGAACGCGTCGAGATGCGGTCCAAGCGGCGGCAGCCAATGCGGCGGCTTGCGAACGTGACCTATCCGCCGCGCGCTGGTTTCGGAGCTGATTTCATATTCGCGTTTGCCGAACACTTCGCGGAGCAAATCGAAATGACGCCGGCCGAACAGGACGTCCGAGTACATCGGCATCCCAAATTCGCGCAAATGATGAGGATGGACGTGATAGCCGTCGATGCGCTCGTAGGCCTTCAGGGTCATGTCGTAGGCGCGTTCGAGCGCCGCGGCATCGACGAAATTGCGCAGCAAGACGCAACTCTGATTCAGGAATGTCGAGATGATGTCTTTGGTCTCGGCAGTGGGAAAATCGAATTGTTCCATTGCCTGTCACACGATGACGCTACAGCCGGCGGCGTGACTATTTGATTAGCATGAAAATTTCAACTTCGCCAACATCCTCGCGGAATGTACACCTCAGCAGCCGATCGGCTCCGGTGCGCAACCCTGCGTTTGCGGCCCACCTGCTGGCGCCGGCGCCGGCGCAGCCGATTGCTGCGGCGGCGGCAGTGGCGGCGGCGGCAAGGTGCTGATGACCGGAGCCGGCGCCGCCACCGCCGTGGCGCGCGGCAGCGCCAGCGTCTCGGTCTGTTCGCCCTTTTGCAACGTCGCCGCGCTGCGTTCGACCGATTGCAAAATCCAGCCGCTATGGCCCTCGCCGGTACGCAGCCGCACCGTATCCCGCGTCGCCGGGTCGACGAACACGGCGATGCCCTCGTTCTCGCCGGCGACGGTGCCGACCAGCGTCAAGTTCGGATGCTGCGGCACCGCCGGTGGCGGTGGTGGCGGCCGCGGCGCCGCCACCGGCACGCTGGCGACAACCGGCGCCGGCGCACGCCGCGACGGCGTGAACAGCGGCCGCGTGCGCGTCGCCGTGAGCGCGCTCAGCGGGATCGCCCAGAGCGGATTGGCGGCGACCGTCGGTGTTTCGGCCGGTTTGGCCGTCACGTCCGGCGGCGGCATGGCGTGACGCGTGACGTCGAGCCCCGGATTGTCGGCGCCGGGATTGGCCGCATCGTCGACGCCGGATGCCGTGTAGGCGAACGCCGGCGCGCTCAAGCAGAGCGCGATCAGCAAGACATGACTGAAGCGATCGCGTCTCATCGCGCCGCTCCCTGCCATTCGCCGGTTAGCGCGAGCTGGACGTGCATGCGGCCCATGCCGTCATTGGCGCCGACCGCCTGCGGCATTTCCGCCGTCAATTCGTCGACGAACAAAAACGGCATGCCGGCTTCCAGGTCGTACAACAGGTGCTGCAAGTCAGCTTGCGCGATCTCGCAACTGATCTGGAGCTTCACCATGCCGCCCTGCGAGCCCGCCACGTCGACCTGCGACGACTGGATGGTGCCGCTGGCCTTGGTGACCGCGCCGGCGACGCGCTGCAACAACGCGGCTCCTGCGACCGTCACGCTCGGTCCTTCGAGGAACGGCGAGCCGGTCATGGTGCCGCCGTCCGCCAAAGGCGCGGCCTTGCGGCCTTGCAGGCGCTCGAGCAGGCTCGATGTTTCGGCAAGCGCGCTCTCGCCGGAATAGATGCCGGCGAGCGCCAGCCAGGTCGCGGCGAGCAGCAGGATCACGACGGCGCCGTAGATCGACCCCGCAACCAGCGGCGAATAGTTCAACACGCGCTCGATCACGCCGCGGATGCTCATTGGCTCACCGTATTGACCGGTTCGAGCTTGGCTTCGATGTGGAAGCGATCGCCGGGATCCGACGGCGCGCGCGTGGTCGGCGCGAAGAACGTGGCGCGGGTGAAATGCTTAGACTGCTCGATCAGCCGGATCAGCGACGGCGCATCGTGGGTGATACCGGCGATCTGCAACGTGTTGCCGTCGATGTGCAGCTCAGTGACGTAGGTGTGGTCGGGCAGGATGCGGGAGAGCTCCTCGATCACGATCACGCTCGCCTGGGTTTCGTGCTTGCGGCGCGCCAGCACGGCAAACGGCGAGCTGTCGGCGCCCTGACGGTCGAGGCGGAGCGCGATGCGGCGCGCGGTGAGCTCGGCCGTCAGCTCGGCCTGGCGGCTGTCGAGATAATTTTGCATGACCGCGCCGGCGGCGGTCGAGAGCACCGCGGCCGCGGTGACGCCCGCCAGCACGAGACGCAGCAGCCGGCTCAGCCGCGGCCGGTCGAGCAGTCCGCGCGCCTGCTTTTCGAACACCTTGATCAGTTCGCGCGTCTCCTCGCCCGCCCGCGTGAAGATCGACAGCGAAGCGGGATGCAGCGCCGCAAGCCCGGCAATGTAAGGTTCGGTATTGGCGCGCGTCGTCGCCGCGATCGTGGTCACGATCTTGCCGGAGCCGGCGGTGACCGGGGTGCCGCAGCCGAACACCGCCTCGGCCGCGGTCCACGGCGTCAAGCGGTCGATCTGCACGCGCACGATGCCTTCGATGAATTCGGTGGCGCGCGCCGGCAGCTCGAGCGGCCGCACCAGGAAGCGGCTTGGCCGCAACACCAGCTCGATCCGGCTGCCCTTCACGGAGTCTGCCAAGTCGGCGCCGCTGAACCGGCCGTTGGCGAACGTGACCCGTTGCGCGTCGCCGGCCTTGCCGGCGCCTTCAAGCGCAAAAGTGTCCGGCTTGTCGTCCTCGACCAGGCGCACCAGACGCGGCGAGACGAAGCGGCTGGCAAGCGCGATAACACCGGTTGCGACCGTCTCGGTCCAGTGCGCCAAAATCTCGCCGATGGTCCGCCACAAGGTCATCGCCGGCCGAAATCCAAGGGTTGGTCCGTCGTCCCGTCAAAGGCGTTGCGCCAGGACAGTACACGATACGGAACGGGGCCGTCATCGGGCAGCAAAATCACGGCTTCTGCGGCGCTGCGGCGCCCATTATCGAACGCGACGCGCACCCCGACCCGGAACGACCGGCCGGCATCGGCCGCGGCGGCACCCTGCCCCACGCCGCCCAGGAGCTCGGGCAGCGAATTGCGGTCGAGGAGGCCGGCGTCGCGCGCGGCAACGATCGCCTGCACGATTTCGGGCGTCATGCCCGGCAAAGCGGCGATGACCTGCGGTGCCGCGTCGATAACGTCGACCTGGGCCTTGCCGCTGAACACGGTCACGAACGGCAGCATCCGCTCGATCAGCACCGGCGGAATGCCCTGGACGAGCCAAAGCTCGCTGACATGGGTGAACGGGGCGTGGCGCGGCGTGTAGCTTAAACCCGCGCTACGATAGAGCGAATTTTCCGGATCGGTATCGATATTCTGCGCCGCGGTTTGCGTGCGCCAGGCGACGATGCGATCGGCATAACCGCCGGCATCGAGCGGCGAGGCACCGAAGCCGATCAAAAGTCCGACCAAAAGCTCCTTCGGCGCCGCGTTGAGATCGATCCGCGCCGCTTCGCTCTGAAAGGCGATCGCCAATTGCGCCGCGCCGACGCGCGCCGTGAACTGGCCGATGGCGGGGCGCTTGTCGTCAGTCTGTCCCAGCAGCTGATAGGCGGTGAGCTCGACACCCGCCGCGACCAGTGGGTCGGCGATGACGGCATCGCTGCCCGCCGCAACCGCGATCGCCGAATTGGTCACATAGATCGCGTAGACCGAAACCAGCGTGGCGAGCGCGGCCAGGATCCATAACACCGCGACGATGATGAAGCCGTCGCTACCCGATTTTGCCCGTTGCGCTCGCGGCGCGGTGCTCATGAGCGGCTCCGGGTCAACGCGGCGCGGTCGCCGCGGCGGCCGGCGCTTGATTGCCGGCCATCGCCGTGCCTTGCGCGATCTGCGTGAGGCACTGGGTGACGTTTTTCTCGCGCGCGCAGGCAGCGGGCGTGTCGATATGCACCAGCGCCACCGTCGACACCGCGAGTTTTTGCTGCGTGACGCCGTCGCGCACCGTAATGCGGATGCGCTGCGGCAATTGCGCGGCATTGCGCCAGGTTGGCTGCCAAGTGTCGTCGGCACCCTCGTAAGCAAATGCCACGCGATAGGGCGAGCGGATCAGCACCACCGGATCGGCGAACTGCACTTGCGCATTGGCATCCATCGGCACGAAGGCTGAGCGCGAACGGACCAAGGCCGGGCCGCTGGCGTCGGCGACCTCCTGGAAGCGGACGATTTCCAGCCCCGGCCGTGAGCTCGGCCCGATCGCCGTACGCACGAAACTGACGCCCAATTCGCTGCCGTCGAAATATGGGATCTTCGCCGTGATGTTGGCGGGGACGAATTCCGCCACCGCCAAATCCCCGACCACGCGATTGAGCGCGAAGGCAAAGCGTTCGTCGCGCTCCATGCGCGCCATGCCGTGGTTCCAGTTCGGCAGCCATTGCGCCGTGACGGTGGCGAGCGAGGTGAGGATGAACACCATCAACATGGTAGCGATCAGCATCTCGATGAGCGTGAAGCCCGCTTCGCTGCTTCTCGGATCGGGTAAAGTCAGCGGCGCGCTCATCCGGGCGGCCTCGGTATCAGGCGCACGGTGTCGAGCCGCACCGGCGGGCCTTCGCTGCCCTGGACCCGCACGGTGATCGCAAGCGGCATCCAACTGACTTTGGGTGGGGTACCCGTCGCGGCGGCCGACAGCGCGGCAGCCGCGTTGTTATCCGGTACATTGCTGTTGAGCAGGACCGCGTCGATCCGCCAGCGGAATTCACCCGACGTGCCGGACTGGGTGCCCGGCTGCAAGGCGTTGCGCGCCGGCAGCGAAGCGATCAGGCTCTGCGCGGTTTCCAGAAGCGGCAGGCGCCGGTCGACGGAGCGGATGGTTCTGACGGTGTTGCCGACCACGGCGCCGATGGCGCCAAGCACCACCGCAAGCACCGCGATCGCGACCAGAACCTCGATCAACGTGAAGCCGGCAGTGCCTCGCGGCGGCCGGATCTCAGAGCGGGCGATGCGGCACCACATCCACGCCTCCGGTCAGCCAGTTGACGCGAACCTCATAGCCGACGCCGAGCCGCGTCAGCGCGATGACGCCGCCGCAGGACATTCCCGACGGGAAGAAATCGATCGTCATGTCGGTCAGCCGGTCGTAGCAGCGCGCCGCCAGCATGGTGTCGAGCCGCACGTCGGCGGGCAGTTGCACGATGCGGCCACCCGAACCGGAGCGGATGGTGCGGGCCTCAGCGTTAACGATGGTCTCGACTCTCACACGCTGGCGCAGCGCCGCGACCCTGTCGGCCTTGAGCACGGCAGCGGTCGCGACCGCATAGCCTTCGATCCGGGCACGGCTGGTCGCCCGCGGAATGGCGGGAAGAATGATGGCGGCGAGCAGACCGATGATCGCCAACACGCAGACGATTTCGAGCAGGATGTAGCCATCCTGCCGCGAGCCTTCGTCAATGCAACGCGTTGGCCTGCGTACTCGCCGCAATGCTTGAAATATCGGCAGCGGTTCCAGTGCCGCCCTCCTGACCATCCGAACCGAACGAGACGATCTCGTAGGGCGCTCGTTCGACCGGGGACCGATACACGTAAGCGTGTCCCCATGGATCGTTCGGAACAACTCCGCCTTTCAGATACGGACCGTTCCACTCTTGCGCGCTGCCCGGCCGCGCCACCAGCGCGACCAAGCCGTCGCTTGATCCTGGATAGCGGCCCATGTCGAGGTAATAAAGGTCGAGCGCGCTGGAGAAGCTCTCGATCTGGATCTTCGCCGCCTTGACCTTGGATTCGCCGAGATAATTGAGGACCCGCGGGCCGACGATCGCCATGATCAGGCCGATGATGGTGATGACCACGAGTATTTCCACGAGCGTGAAGCCGGCGTCGCCCCTGCGGAGCGCGGCCGCGGCTTTACGCCCTTGCTGGGCGCGTCTCATGTGCATCTTCCTTTCCCCGCTCGAGCGTTCAGCCGACGAGCTGGCTTACCGAAACCAGCGCCGTCATCACCGAGACGATCAAGCCTCCGACCACCAAGCTGATGGCGATAATAGCAGCCGGACCGGCAATTCCAACCAACCGATCGAGCGCCCGCTGCAGCTTGGCCTCATAGAATTCGGCCACTCGGCTGGCCAAAACCGGCAATTGCCCGGTTTCGTCGCCGAGCCGCAGCATTCGTACCGCCATTGGCGGCAATGCGTCCGATTCACCGAGCGCTTCGGACAGTTTCGCCCCATGGCGCACCCGGTCGACCATCTCTTTCCAGATATCGGCCGGCCCGGTCGTCGCCATGATGTCGACGAGTATCCGCAGCGCCGTCGTCAGATGCACGCCGCTACCTAGAAGCACGCCGAGATTCCGGCAGAATAAGGGCGCCCGGTAATAAGGCATCACCCGGCGCACCAGCGGCAGCCGCGTGAATGCCGCCAGCATGGCGGCACGGACCGTAGGCCGCCGCAGCAACAGCCAGATGACGATCAACATAAGCACCAGGCCGATGCCGATGGCATCGATATTGGCGCGCAAAAACGCCGACAGCGCCAGGAACATCGCCAAGGTCGGATCGATCTTGGCGCCGAGATCGTGCAGCACGGAAGCGAATTGCGGCAGCACGAACGTGAGAAAGAACGTCAGCACGCAGGCCGCGGCGACGAAGATGAAGGCCGGATAACGGATCGCCTCGGACAGCTTGCGCCGCACCGCTTCCGCCCGCATCCGTTCGTTGGCCAGCACTTCGAGCACCTGGTCGAGCGAACCCGACGCCTCACCGACGCGGATCAGCGCCACATACATCGGCGTGAACAATTTGGGATAGCGTCCCAAAGCATCGGCAAAAGTCTCGCCGGCGAGGACGTGGGAGCGAACTTCGGCGACGACCGCGCGCAGACGGCCGATGTCGCGATCGGTGGCCAAAAGTTCCAGGCCGTCATTGACGCGCGCCCCGGCGCGCAGCAACAGCCCAAGGTCGCGGGTGAAAACCGTGACGTCCTCGGCGCGCGGCTGGTTGAACAGGCCGAAACTGCGTCGCGGCGCGGCGTCTTCGACCGCCAGCGTTTCGACCAGGACCAGACCCAAGGTCTCGATGCGCCGCGACACTTCGCCGGCGGACTGGCCGGCCATGGCGCCCGAAACCAGCTCGCCGCTGAGATTCATCGCGCGGTAACGGTAGTTCGGCATCGGCTCACCGCACCGTGGTTACGCGTAATGTCTCCGGCACGGTCGTGACGCCGGCCCGACATTTGGCGATCGCATCGTCCAGCATGGTCGTCATGCCGGCCTTGATCGCGGCCTGGTCGAGCATGTTGGCGTCGGTATGTGAACCGATCAAATTGCGCACCTCACCGGCGATCTCCAGCACCTCGAACACGCCGCCGCGGCCGCGGAAACCGGAGGCGCCGCAACGCTCGCAGCCGCAAGCCTCGTGCACCACGTCGCCTGCGGCGAAACCGACCATGCCGTAACGCGGATCGCGCGCCAGGTCGTCGGCCGCAAGCTTGCGCTGCGTCTTGCAGCGATCGCACAGTATGCGCACCAGCCGCTGCGCGATCACCGCGCGCAATGTCGATTTCAGGAGGAAGCCCTCAACGCCGAGGTCGAGCAGGCGCGGCACGGCAGCCGCGGCGGTCTCGGTGTGCAGCGTGGTCAGCACCAAGTGTCCGGTGAGCGCCGCGTGGATGGCGATATTCGCTGTCTCGGCGTCGCGAACTTCGCCGACCATGATGACGTCGGGGTCTTGCCGGACGAAGGCGCGCAGCGCGGTGGCAAACGTCAATCCGATCGACGGCTTGACCTGCGATTGATTGATGCCGGGAATCTCGTATTCGACCGGATCCTCGATGGTGAGGATCTTGCGCGAGGTCTCGTTGAGGATCGACAGCATGGTGGCAAGCGTCGTGGTCTTGCCGCTGCCGGTCGGGCCGGTGATGACGATCATGCCGTGCGGCAAGGCGAGGAGCTTTTTCAACACGGCTTCGTCGCGGCTCGACAGGCCGAGCTTGCTCAATTCGAGCAAGCCCCGGTCGCGCGGCAAAAGCCGCACCGCGGCGCTCTCGCCGTGCTGCGTCGGCATGGTGGCGACGCGCACGTCGATTTCCGAGCGGCCGACGCGCAGCCGCGCCGCGCCGTCCTGCGGCAAGCGGCGCTCGGCGATGTTGAGCCCGGCGAGGATCTTGATGCGCGACACCAGCGCCTGCGGCATGACGCCGGGCGGCGCCGGCATGGCGCGCAACATGCCGTCGACCCGCATGCGCACGGTGAGGCCTGAGCGGAACGGCTCGATGTGAATGTCACTGGCGCGCAATTCGAACGCGCGCTCGATCAGGTCGTTGAACGCGCGCACCACCGGCGCGCCGCTGGCCAGGTCGCGCAGGCTGTCGATGTCGTCGTCGCTATGGGGGCGCTCGCTGGCCTCGGCCTCGGCGGGATTGCCGCCGTCGAGACGCTCGAGAATGGTGGTGATGTCCTCGAACGACGCGATCACCAGTTCGACCGTATCGCCGAACACGATCTCGGCGGCGCGGATCGCCGCCGTATCCATGGGGTCGGCCACTGCCAGCTTGACGGGGCCGCCGGCGGACCGGAACGGGAACACCATGGATTCCCGCAAGAAGCGCCGGGAAAAGCCCTCGACCTGGGCCTCGGTCGCCAACAGTTCGAGCAGGCTTATGCGTTGCAGCTTGAAGAACCGGGCCACCTCATCGGCGAATTCGGCGGCCGGCAGGTCGGTGGATTCCCACAATTCCCGCAAGGCCTTGACGGCGGGCGCACCGCCCTGGCCGAGGGCGGCCCCGCGCGCGGCGGCGGGCAAAGAATACTTTTCGAGAAGGTAAGCGCCAAATTTCTCGGATGATACGCCTTGCATGGATGTTCACGCAGCACTGCGATGGCCGGGAAACCGGTGAGCGACAACCTATGTAACTTGACTTTCTCCCATAAATAACAAACGGTTGTGGGGCTGTCAAAAACGCCGTGCTAGAATCAAAGAGGTTCCGCTATATTCGCGTGGTCCTGACGGGTCGGCGTGGATGCTGCGGGGTTTGTAAGGGTGGGCGGAGTGCTGCGCAGGGTGTGTCCAGGGGGTATCCGTTGGCTCGTGCTCGCGGCGGCGGGCGTGGTGCTCGCAGCCTGTCTGCTGCATGACCCCTCGGACGAGGCCAAGCCCAACGACGTGCGCGCCCAGTCGGTCACCGATCAAGTCCGGGCCGTCGACCTTTCCCCGAAGACGCCGTTTCCGACCAACGACGGCGGCATCGGCAATCCGCCTCCGTCGGCCGCCGCAGTCTATTTGGGCGATACCACCGCGCCAGTCAGAGCCGCGACCGACGCCGGAGCCGACGCCGGCAGCGATGGCTACGACCTCAATTTCGAGAACGCGCCGGTCACCACCGTCGCCAAGGTAATCCTCGGCGACATTCTCGGCACGGGCTATACCATCGATCCGCGGGTCCAGGGCACCATTACGCTGTCGTCGGGCCGCGCGGTGTCCAGGGCCGACGTGCTGTTCGTGCTGGAAAACGCCTTGCGCATGTCCAACGTGACGATGGTGCGCGACCGCGGCGGCTACCGGCTGATCCCGGCGGCCGACGCGACCGGCAGCGGCTTTGTCGACACCGACGAGACCACCCGCGCCGGCTATGGCGTGAGCGTGGTGCCACTGCGCTATGTCTCGGCGCAAGCGATGCTCAAACTGCTTGACGGCTTCGGCGTCAAACCCAACGCGGTGCGCGTCGATAACACGCGCAACCTGGTGATCATCCAGGGCACCGGACCGGAGCGCCGTTCCGCCGTCGAAACCATACTTAGCTTCGACGGCGATTGGATGCGCGGCCAATCGGTCGGCGTATTTCCAATTCACAACTCGACGCCGGAGCCGATCATCACCGAGATCGAGAAGATCATGGATACCGGCGAGGGCGGCCTGAGCCAGAACCTGATCAAATTCCAACCGGTATCGCGGCTCAACGCGATCCTCGTGGTCAGCCGGAAACCCGAATACCTCAAGACCGTCGCCACCTGGATCAAGCGCCTCGACGAATCCGATACGTCGGGCGTCAACCTGAAAGTCTATCGCCTGCGCTATGGCAGCGCCAAGCAAGTCGCGGCGCTACTCAACGAGATCCTGGTCGGCCGTGGCTCGGGCGGCCTCGACAATGCGCAGAGCCAAGTTGCGCCCGGAGCCGGCCTGTCGGTGGCATCATCGGGCGGCCCGCTGGCCGCCTTGAGCGCACAGCCGCCGACGCCGTTGGGGCAAGCCGGTGGCGCTGGTGGCACCGGCGCGGCGGCGGCCGCACGTCCGGCAGGCGGCGCGGCTGGAACGGCGGGCAACGATCAGTCCGCGGCCGGCGGGGGAGGCAGCGCCTTCGGCGCCCGCAGCGGCGATGCCGCGCAGGCCAATATCCGCATCACGCCCGACGTCACCAACAACTCGATCCTGGTTTATGCCAGCCAGGAGACGCAACACATCGTCGAGCAGACGCTGCGCCAGATCGACCGCCCGCTGATGCAGGTCGCCATCGACGCCACGGTCGCCGAGGTGACGCTCAACGACGCGCTGACCTATGGCGTGCAGTATTTTCTCAATAGCCGCAATCCAGGAAGCCAGAACGCCGTCTCGGTCACCAGCACGATCGCCGCGGCGGCGGGGCCTCTGGGCGGCGTATTTCCCGGCCTCAATTTCGTGCTCGGCCCGGCGTCGATGCCGAATGTGGTGCTCGACGCGTTGCATAGCGTCACCGACGTGAAAGTGTTGTCGAATCCCTCGCTGGTCGTGCTCGACAACCAGGCGGCGACATTGCAGGTCGGCGACCAGGTGCCGATCTCGACCGGAACCGCAACCGTGCTCACGGCCAACAATACGGTGGTCAGCACCATCGACTATCGCAACACCGGCATCATCCTGCGCGTCGTGCCGCGCATCAGCGCCAACGGCAATGTCATCATCGACGTCGAGCAGGAAAGCTCGAGCGTGGCGCCGGGCTCGACGGGCAGCCTGACGCCGACGATCTCCGACCGCCGGGTGAAGAGCTCGATTTCGGTCGCCAGCGGCCAGACCGTCCTGCTCGCAGGCCTGATCAGCGACGAGACCGATCGGACGCGGCAAGGCATCCCGGTGCTCGACAAGATTCCCGGCATCGGCGATCTGTTCTCGCAGCAGGGCAGCACCAAGATCCGCACCGAGCTGATCATCTTCATCCGCCCGACCGTGATCCGCGATGCCGTCGATGCCCACATGGTGGCCGAGGAGCTGCGCTCCAAGCTCAACGGCGACCAGGTCGGAGGCAACTTCCCCGGCCTGCATAATGGACCCGTCCTGCGTCCATGACGCGGGCACGCCGGTGCGTGGCAATGGGCTGCTCATAGTTTTACTCGGTGCGCTTGCGGTCGGCCTGAGCTTCGTTGCCAGTCCCGATTGGCGCGGCGCGTTCGGCGCGGCGCTGGCCTTGCTGATGCTGGCGATCGCGTTGAGCGACATGCGCCGTTTCATCGTTCCCGACGCGTTGTCGGCAACCGCGTTCATTCTCGGCTTGATCTTCGCCGGATTGTTCGACGATGCGCCGCTCGGCGAAGCGATCCTGACGTGCCTCTTGCGCGCCGCGGTGGCGGCGCTGCCGTTGCTGGCGCTGATGCTGTTTTATGAATGGTGGCGCGGCCGGCCCGGGCTCGGCCTCGGCGACGTCAAGCTTGCGGCGGTCGCCGGCGCTTGGCTCGATTGGTTCACCATCGTCGGGGTGATCGAGGCCGCCGCCCTTGCAGCCCTCACGGCGTACGGCGTGTGGCGCTATGTGCTGCACCGGCCGATCGTGGCGACGACGCCATTGCCGTTCGGGCTGTTCCTGGCGCCGGCGATTTGGGCCGGCTGGCTCGCCGAAGCCGCATTGGCGCGTTACCAGTTCTGACGGCCTCAAGAACCGGACTTGCCGCTACTTCTCCTCGCGGCGCGGCCGCCACGCCAAGGCTTCCATGCGCGCCTGAGCGAGGTCGCCGAGCGTCATTTTGGTCCGGACTGCGTCGCGCATGCGGGTGCGATCGTCGGCTGCCGCTTTGGGCGACGCGGCCGTGGCGAGGATCAACCACTTTTCGGCCTGGATGACGTTCACCGGCACCCCCTGCCCCTTGTCGTACAGCAGGCCCAACTCGTATTGCGCCCCGGAATGTCCCTGCTCGGCGGCGCGCCGATACCAGATCGCGGCTTGGGTATAATCCTGCGGCACGCCGCGGCCTATGGCGTAGAGATAACCGAGATAGGCTTGCGCGTCGGGATCGCCGTTCTGCGCCAGCGGACTGAGGATGGCCACGGCGGCGGGATAATCCTGGCGCGCCATGGCGGCAACGCCCTGCCGCAATGTCGGCGCGGCGGCTGCCGGGCTGAGTGCCGCAACGGCCAGCAGCACGCCAAGCCATAAGATCGAAAGCGTCCTCATCGGCCCCACTATCGCTGAGAAGCGTACTGCCTTTCAAGCATAGCTGCGCGGGCGCGCTCTGCCGAGCCGGTGCTTGCCAAATCGATGGGACAACCGCACAGTTCGGTCTCCCCTCTCGCGCTCACAGCTCCCTCGACGATCCACCCCGCCGCCCCTTCCGTACCTATCGCGCTTGGCAGTGAAAATCCGTGAATAGGCGCAGGCGAAAGCTGAATGAGCGTCTCGGCGTTGCCGGCGCCATGCTGGCGCTTGCGGCGCTGAGCCTTGCATTGCGGCCATCGGCCTACGCACAGACGCCGCCGGTCGGCGCGGCAGCCGCGCCAGCGCAGCCGATGATCACCGCGGCCGTCAATGAGGCCATTCGCGCGCCACTAGCCGGCAATACGCGGCCCGAGGCCACCGCCGCCAATGATCGCGGCCGCGTCGACGACGCCAAGCCGCTCGAGCACATGCAGTTGCAATTGCGGCGGCCGGCGGATCGCGAACAGGCGCTGCAGGCGCTGATCGAGCAGCTGCACGACCCGAAGTCGCCCAACTTCCATCACTGGCTCACTGCGGCGGAGTTCGGCGCACAGTTCAGTCCGGCAGCATCCGACATTGCCGCCATCACCGGCTGGCTCCAGCAGCAGGGCTTCACCGTCAATTTCGTCTACCCGAGCGGAATGTCGATCGATTATTCCGGCACCGCGGGCCAGGTGCGCACCGCCCTCCATACCGAGTTGCATAATCTGTCGGTGAACGGCGTCGCCCACTTCGCCAATATGAGCGACCCGGAAATCCCGGCGGCGCTGGCGCCGGCCGTGATCGGCGTCGTGTCGCTGCACGATTTCAAGGCGCGGTCGCACCGCGTGCCAAAATCGGACCACCCCAATGCCAGCCTGGGAAGCGGAAATTTCTCGGTCACGCCGAGCGATCTCGCGACGATCTACAATTTCAATCCGCTTTTCAACGCCGGCTACAGCGGCCAGGGCCAAACCATCGCCGTGGTCGAACCGACGAATTTGGCTTCAGCGGACGATTGGACCACGTTTCGCCAAACTTTCGGACTGTCGGGCTATACCGCGGCTTCCTTGACCACGATCAATCCGGCGCCGCCATCGGGCAAGACCAACTGCACCAATCCGCCAATCATAAATGAAGATACCGGCGAAGCGGCTCTCGACGTGGAATATGCCAGTGCCGGCGCACCCAGCGCGGCCATTATCGTCGCGGCCTGCAAGGGCACAGACACGATCGATCCTGAATTGGTTGCGATCCAAAACCTGACCAATAGCCCCGACCACCCAAACATCATCAGCGACAGCTACGGGTTTTGCGAAGCGGAGAATGGCGCCGCCGATACCGCGGCCTTTGGCGCGATCTTTCAGCAAGGCGTCGCCGAAGGGATTTCATACTTCGTCGCCGGCGGCGACCAGGATGCTTCGTCCTGCGATGGCGACGGCGGAGGTACGCCTTACACGACGATCCACGGCATCGGCGTCGACGCCCAGGCCTCCACGCCCTATGCGGTCGCCAGCGGTGGCACCGATTTCAGCGACACGTACTTCGAGACAAATCGGACTTATTGGAGTTCGACCAACAGCCCGTCTTATGGCTCGGCGCTCTCCTATATTCCGGAAATCCCATGGAACGACACCTGCGCCAGCGAACTCATCGCGATATGGTTCTTCGGCTCGAACAAGACATACGGAGCCGACGGCTCCTGCAACAAGCTCGGCCACGCCTATTTGAGCAACACCGGAGGAAGTGGTGGACCGAGCGCCTGCGCGACCGGAAAGCCCACGGTTTCCGGCGTGGTCGGCGGCACCTGCCAGGGCTGGCCAAAGCCGTCCTGGCAAAGCGGCTTTCTCGGCAATCCCGCCGACGGCGTGCGCGACATACCGGACATATCGCTGTTTGCAGCCGACTACGAGTGGGATCACATCTACATCTACTGCAATTCGGGCTATGCACCGTGTGGCAGCGATGTTTCGCAATGGAGCACGTCAGGCGGCACATCGTTCACGGCGCCGATCTTGGCCGGCGTCCAGGCCCTGGTGAATCAATATACCGGCTCGGCCCAGGGCCTCCCCAATTATGTCTATTACAAAATCGCAGCCGCCGAGTACGGCGCCACCGGCAACAGCAACTGCGATTCCACCAAGGGCAACGCGGTCGATCATAGCTGCATTTTCTATGACGTGACGCTCGGCGACAACAACGCGCCATGCCTGCCCGACAACGGCGTATTCTACAATTGCTATGATCCGTCCGGCGCCGTCGGCGTCATGTCCACCGACAACAACGCCTATCGGCCGGCTTACAAGACCCATATCGGCTGGGATTTTGCGACCGGCCTCGGCACCGTGAACGTCTACAACCTGGTGACCAACTGGGCCGCCGCAGGCGGCGGCAGCGCCGGCCTCACCGTCAGCGTGACCGGCAGCGGCACGGTGACGAGCAATCCCGCCGGCATCGATTGCCCCTCGACATGCAGCCAAACCTTCGCCGGCGCACCGCAAGTGACTTTGACCGCGACACCCGCGGGCGGCAGCAATTGGGTGTTCAGCGGCTGGAGCGGCGCCTGCAGCGGCGCCGGTCCCTGCAGCGTGACGATGAACGCGGCACAATCCGTCACCGCGACATTCGTGCAAGGCTACACGCTGTCGGTGAACGTATCCGGCAGCGGCACGGTGACCGGCTCGCCCGCGGGCATGAGTTGCCCCTCGACTTGCAGTGACGGCTACGCCGCCGGAACGTCTGTGACGCTGACCGCGACCCCGGCGAACGGCTGGAACTTCACCGGCTGGAGCTTCGGGATCGCCATCGGCGGACTCGGCACCCCCTGCAGCGGCGCCGGCACCGGCCCCTGCACGGTGACAATGAATACGACGACCTCGGTCACCGCGATCTTCCCGCAAATCACCTACCCGCTCGCGGTCGGCGTATTCGGCAACGGCAGCGTGACGAGTTCGCCCTCCGGCATCACTTGCGGCGCGGCATGCAGCTCAAGCTTTGGCAGCGGCACGCCGGTGACACTGACCGCTACGCCGGCCCAAGGCGCGGTCTTCAATGGCTGGGGCGGAGCATGCAGCGGCACCGGCAGTTGCGTCGTGACGATGAATGCGGCGGCGAACGTGTCGGCCGCCTTCAGCGGCAACGGCGCGCCACAAGCAACCCAGACGTGGGTTTCGGCGGCCTCGGGCAGCGACTCCAATCCATGCACGCGCACGGCGCCCTGCCTGACCTTCGCCGTGGCGCTCGACCAGACCGCCGCCGGCGGCGAGGTTGACGTCCTCGATCCGGGCGATTTCGGCGCCGTGACCATCACCAAGGCGATCAGCATCTCCAACGATGCGGTGGGGGTAGCCGGCGCCGCGACCGCTTCCGGCACCAGCGGCATCGTCATCAGCGCCGGCGCCAACGATGCCATCGATTTGCGCGGCTTGACCTTCGACGGCCTTGGCGCCACCGGCATGTCCGGCATCGTGTTCTTAAGCGGCGCGCGCCTGCACATCCAGGACTGCGTGTTTGAAGGTTTTGCGACATCGGGCATCACATTTGCGCCCGGGACCGGCAGCGCCGGCGCGGCGCAACTAGCCGTTCACAATACGACGATCATCGACAACGCCGTCGGCGTCTGGATCAAGCCGACCGGCGGCATCGCGGCGAATGTTGCTCTCGATGGGCTCGACATCGACCACAACAACGGCGATGGGCTACGGGTCGACGGCAGCGGAGGCTCCGGCGCGATCAATGTCGCCATCACCGATAGCTCCGCGAGCTTCAATGCCGGTAGCGGTATCGACGCATTGAGCGGGCCGGGCAACGTGACCGTGAGCATCATGCGCGTCGTCGCGTCCGCCAACGGGGTTGCCGGCATCGTGGCGAATCGAACAAGCGGCGGCACCGCGAGCGTGACCGTGGGCAGCTCGACGCTATACGGCAACGACGTCGCCGCGCAGGCCACCGGCGGCGCCGGCTTGCTCAGCTATGCCAATAACCAGGTGACCGGCAACGTCACCAATGGCAGCTTTACCGGGACCGCCGGTTTGCACTGAAAATTCCGCCCGCCAGTTGCTCAAGGCGAAGCAGGGTGTGGTAACATCACTTCCGCAGTTCTGCGTACCAAGCGCCAGTACAAGCATCATCAGTCCTGTTAACGCCTGGGGCGGCGCCGGTGATCATGCAGCGCCTTCAGCGATGGAAATCCGCGAACCCGCGCACGCGGCGGGCGCTGCGGCGCCTCGGCATTGCCGGCGGCGCGCTGGCCGCCGTGGCGCTTGGTTTCGCGTCGTGGCCTGGGGCCTTGGCGCAGACGGCCAGCGGACGGGCGCAGCCCCAGATCACGCAAGCGGTCAATGACGGCATCCTGGTCAACCTTGCGGGCAACACGCGCCCGGAAGCGCGGAACGCCGCCAATGACCGCGGCCGCATCGACGACGCTAAGCCGATGCCACACCTGATGCTGCAATTGCGGCGCCCGGCGGCGCAGGAACAGGCTTTCCAGACGCTGATCGATCAGCTGCACGACCCGCACTCGCCGAATTACCACCACTGGCTCACCGCAAGTGAAATCGGTGCGCAATTCGGGCCTGCGGCATCGGACGTTGCGAGAATAACCGGCTGGCTCGAGCAGAACGGCTTCACGGTCAATTTGGTCTACCCAAACGGGATGGTGATCGATTTTTCCGGCACGGCGGGCCAGGTTCGCACCGCCTTCCACACCGCGATCCATAATCTGTCGGTGAACGGCGTCACCCGCTTCGCCAATATGAGCGACCCGCAGATCCCGGCGGCGCTGGCGCCAGCGGTCTCCGGTGTCGTATCGCTGCACAACATCCCGCCACGGCGCTTCTTTAAACCAAAATCCGAATACACCGTCGGCAGCGGCTCCTTCCTGGTGACGCCTTCCGATCTCGCCACGATATACAACTTCAATCAGCTGTACGCCGCCGGCGATACCGGCCAAGGTCAAAGCATCTATCTGCTCGAGGACACCGACCTCTATAGCACCGGCGACTGGACCACTTTCCGTTCAACATTCGGCCTGTCGGGCTATACCGGCGCATCATTGAGCACGGTCCACCCGGCGCCACCCCAGGGCGCCAACAATTGCGCCGACCCTGGCGTCAATGGCGACGACAGCGAGGCGATCCTCGACGCCGAATGGGCCAGCGCCGCCGCGCCGAGTGCCGCGATCGTCATGGCGACGTGCACCGACATACTCACCGCCATCCAGAACCTGGTGAACGCTTCAAGTCCGCCAGCGATCATGAGCATCAGCTACGGCGAGTGCGAGATGTTCAACGGTTCCGCCGCCAATGCCGCTTTCAATACCGTCTACCAACAGGGCGCTGCCGAGGGCGTGTCGATCTTCGTGTCGTCGGGGGATAACGACGCGGCGCTTTGCGACAATCGCGGTTCGGCAAGCGGCGCGAGCGACGGCATCGCCGTCAATGGCTGGGGCTCCACGCCCTATAATGTGTCCGTCGGCGGCACCGATTTCGGCGACACTTATGCGGGAACCAACAGCACCTATTGGAGCTCCGGCAACACGGCGACTTACGGTTCGGCGCTATCCTATGTTCCTGAAATTCCGTGGAACAATTCCTGCGCCAGCCAACTGCTCGCATTTTTTGTCAGCGGATCGAGCCTCACTTACGGTTCCACCGGTTTTTGCAACACCTCGACGCGCGGCCATACGATCGTCGGCGGCAGCGGCGGCCCAAGTTCGATTTACGCGAAACCGTCCTGGCAAAGCGGCCTGCTCGGCAATCCCGCCGACGGCATGCGCGACATGCCCGACGTGTCGTTGTTCGCCGCCAACGGCGTGTGGAAGCACTATTACATTTTCTGCTGGAGCGATCCCAACAATGGCGGAATACCCTGCACCGGCCCGCCCAGCAGCTGGCGCGGCGGGGGCGGAACCTCGTTCTCGTCGCCGATCTTCGCGGGCATCCAGGCGCTGGTCAATCAGTACACCGGGTCGGCGCAGGGCAACCCCAATCCCGTATACTACAAGATGGCCAATACCGAGTACGGCGCGAGCGGCAGCAGCGCCTGCAATTCGAGTAACGGCAACACCATCGGCAGCTCCTGCATCTTTTACGACGTGACGCTGGGCGACATCGACGCCGATTGTTTGAGCGGTAGCCCCAACTGCTATCTGCCATCGGGCACCTACGGCGTGCTCTCGACCTCGACCACGTCGTATCAACCGGCTTACCCGGCACAAACCGGTTGGGACTTCGCCACCGGGCTCGGCACGGTGAACGTCTACAATCTGGTGACGAACTGGGCATCGGTCGGCGGCGGCGACGCCGGTCTGACCGTCAGCGTCACCGGCAGCGGCACCGTGGCGAGCAACCCCGCCGGCATCAGTTGTCCGTCCACTTGCGGTCATGACTTCGCCGGCGGATCGCAGGTGACCTTGACGCCGACGCCGGCCGGCGGCTGGACCTTCGGCAGCTGGGGCGGCGCCTGCAGCGGCAGCGGCGGCTGCACCGTGACGATGAACGCGGCCGAATCGGTGACGGCGACGTTCTTGCAAACTGAAACGCTCTCGGTGAACGTGACCGGCAGCGGCGCGGTGGCGAGCTCGCCTGCGGGGATCAATTGCCCATCGACATGCAGCGCGAGCTTTGTCCAAGGGACCCAGGTGACGCTGACCGCTACGCCCGCGGACGGCTCGGGTTTTGAGGGCTGGAGCGGCGCCTGCAGCGGCTTCGACAATTGCGTGGTGACGATGAGCTCTGCGCAAAGCGTCACCGCGACGTTTGCGCAAACCCAATACACGCTCAATGTCAGCGTCGCGG